>Ga0207847_100026_pt1 | contig 299274 bp, 262 predicted proteins | sample TtaePargueraPR_8_FD_187736 | JGI IMG/M metagenome (GOLD analysis project Ga0207847, IMG submission 187736) | Aerobic enrichment media microbial communities from Bioluminiscent Bay, La Parguera, Puerto Rico - Tt and E1 (SPAdes) | ecosystem: Environmental > Aquatic > Marine > Unclassified ... | reverse complement strand
TCCGATCAATGAAAGGGGCAAAAAACTTCGCCATTATCAGGTCAATTATTGATACTCTCAATAAAAGAAACCTCAATGTCTTTCATAACCTCGAACTAATCGCCAATTTTAATACCTGAGTAGTTACAAATTTTCCTTTTTGTCTCGATTTTTGTAAAAATACAGACTTTTTTTACCGACAAATAGCGCCTGGACAAATGCGGTGTCCACCTTAATTTTCAGTTGCGGATCTTTTTCCATTTTGTCGGGATTTAAAGTGGATATTTCTGTTTCAATAATGCCACTTTTGTAGATTTTGTCATTTACTTCAAAGCCCTTAATATCCAGAGGAGAGTAAGTAGCTGATTCGCTACTTAAACTTCTTTTAAATTTGATATTTATTGGATTTTTGCCCCAGTCCCGGTAATCGATATAACCGTAGATAGTATCGATGTCATCTTTGATTATGTAACCTGATAAAAAGTTTTCCTGGGAAAAAGATTTATGAAAAATGAGAAGACTGAAGATTATCAGCCCTATCCTAAAAAAATTGGTATTCATTGTGAAATATGGTTTTATTAAATTTTCAAAAAAGTCTTCTCAAACTCATTGCAATGCCCGGACCGGTAAGCAACGAGTGTTTTATTCATCTGATTTAATATATCAGGTAGCCAGCATCTTCGAATATGACCTGTTAGATGAAAAGTGACTTAGCTGATAATGATTGTAATTACATTGGATTTGTTGAGTACTTAAGGGATTAGAATTTAAGTACATTGCTGGAAAAAATCCTTTATCATTTTTTAAAAAGATATTCAAAAATCAGGTGCTAACAAGTAGTTTAGGCACAGCTTCGCCACGTCAGTCACATGTGGGCTTTGTGGCTTATTGAAAAATAAGTGTTTTAAAGTACAAATAAATTTCACTTTATAACAATGTTCATTAATTCTATTGGTTGACTGAAGCATATAGGTAGTCCTTATTCGACCAATGATATGTTCCGGTCGATGAGATCAGCGTTGATTGGAAAAAGTTTCTTGAAATTAAAGAGGGTGTGTCGTCTTTTCCTTAAAACATTTCTGTCATTTTAGCAGTAAATACGAATTGGATGGATTTTTGAACAATCATTCCAAAAGGAGGAATTATGGATTCGTTTTCTCAAATGATCATTGATGCGGTGGCTCAAACCAAAAATGCTGTCGTAAAGATCGATATTTACAAAACCACAAATGGAAAATACAAGCACGCCGGTTCGGGTTCCGGATTTATCTTTTCGTCCGACGGACTGATCTTCACAAACTGTCACGTAATCGAAGGGGCCGATAAAATCATGGTTGCGTTACTCAATGAGAATGAGATCGAGGCCTCAATGGTGGGAAAGGATCCTGATACTGACCTGGCTATTCTTAAAATATATTCCGATGGCTACTCCATGGCAAAGCTTGGAACAACAAAGGAGCTTCAAATCGGTCAGTTCGTCATTGCTATTGGAAATCCTTACGGCTATCAGCATACCATTACAGCCGGGGTGATCAGCGCTATAGGGAGGACATTAAAGACGCAATCCGGCAGATTGGTGGACAATGTCATTCAGACGGATGCGGCACTCAATCCCGGTAATTCCGGTGGGCCGATGATCAACATGGAGGGTGAAGTGATTGGTGTCAGTACTGCCAGTATTCGCGGTGCTCAGGGATCAAGCTTTTCCGTTAGTATTGATACGGCGAAAGAAATTGCCAGTCAATTGATCAGTACCGGTAAGGTTTTCAAGGCTTATTTAGGATTTATGCTACAGGAGGTGCCGATCAATAACAGGATACTGAGGCATTATCATCTGCCCAATCAAAAAGGTTTGTTTGTTGTACAGATCGAATCCGATTCGCCAGCATCACGATCACAAATTGAAGAGGGAGATATCATTGTTTCATTCAACGGGAAACCGGTGGAATCGACCCATGATCTGTTCAAACAATTAACGGATCAATCGATCATTGACATGATCGATATTTCCATCATCCGTCATACGGAGTTGCTAAATCTCTCTGTTTTTCCGGTGGTTATATGAAAATCCAGTAATTAGAAATTGTTTGAGTTTTTCATGCTTTGTAATAAGGCTAGTTTTTATTTCTGTAATTATGTAAAGCCTGATCATAAGGATTGTAGGTATTTTAAATAGGTTTATAAATTAGTTTGTTTTGATATTGAAGAAAATCTTGTCAAATAGCAAAAAATAAACAAAATTCGCCCTGATTTTATTGGTTACCATCTTTTAATCAATATAATTAAAACAAAAAGAAGTATGAGAGGGGGAATTTTAGGGATTTTACTCATTTTATCATTTCAGGTTTCTGCCCAGCTTCCCTGGGTAGAGGATTTTTCACAAGGTGACGGAACAACAGTTGATAATGGGACAACATCGTGGAGTACATCCTATTCAGGGACAGGAACATTTTCTGTTCAAAGTAATCAGCTTGTAGCTGAAAATACAGTGACAGAAGCAGTGTGGACATCAGAAATTATTGATATTTCATCTGTAAATTATGCAGAAATCAGTGTAAACTTTTCGAGGGTAGTAAATAATGGATTTTTAAATTTAATCGTAGCTCAATTTCGTTCTGATCCAGATTACATAAGATTTTACTATAAACTTGATGGGGGAAGTGAAATATTATTTTATGAACATATTTCTGAAGGAATTGATGATGCACCTACTATTGAAAGTTTAAGTAAAGTATTAAAAGGGACTTCCTTACAAATAATTATTAGGGTTCAAACTACACTCGTAGAGAGTAGAGGATGTTTTTTTGGGTGTTCTGCTTGGGAGCCATACGCAGATGATTATTATTCAATAGATGAGGTTTCAGTTTCAGAAGTCACAACTTTTTATAGTAGAGCAGATGGTAATTGGAGGGATGGAAACAGTTGGTCGTTAAGTGATTTTTCAGGCTCACAACCTGCAGTAGGTGCTGGAGTATATCCAACAAGTGGGGAGGGGGCCATTATCGGAAATGGAAATACTATTACGATTAACAATACGGATGAGACGGCATTTCTTGAAGTTCGTAATACAGGTACCTTAAATTTAAATTCGAACATGCTATCTATTACAAGAGGTGGTGGGGGCATTGTGGAAAATGGCGGTAATATACAGAATACCAATACAAATTCCATATTAGAATTTGCTGATCCATTTACCACGGATTTAGTTGTTGATAATAACAGTGGGATAAATATTGGACGGCTCAGGATTGCTGATGGAGTCATGCTCAACGTTTCGGGGTCTGGTTCAATTCGGCTTAATAATAACCTGGAATTTACAGGTGCAGGAGCTTTAGTTGACTTTGAAGTTTCAACAACCATCAGTGGTGCAATAACTACGACTGGTGAGGATAATCAGCTGATTAACAATAACACGCTAAGACTTACAGGGAATTTGAATAGCGGTACTACCAGGAGGTTTTATTTGGATAATTCTGCCAATTCAACGATCATTTGGTCAGGTCAGAATTTTGGTAGTAATGTCGCGCTAACATCAAATACTTCAGGCTCATTATTTCAATACAATAGAAGTGGAAATCAAAATATCGTCACACCCCAGGATGCTTATCATAACCTTACTATTTCCGGAAGTGGGACAAAAACTGCCCAAGGTAGTTTCGAAGTAAATGGGGATGCTACTATAAGTGGTACATCTACATTCAATATGGATGGTAATAACCTAACACTGGCCGGTAATCTGACCAACAATGGAACAAGTTCTACAACGAATATTGGAAGATTAACATTTGATGGAACTTCCGACCAATTGGTGAATGGTTTAAGCATTGGTCAAATAGATATTGATGCCCTGACACTAAATAAAACAATAGGCACGGAGGTAATCCTATTCAAGCCAGTTCGGGTAACGGATACCGATATCGTTTTTACCAGTGGAACGATCCAAACAAATGCAATAAATATTCTAACAATTAATGATGGAGTAACGACAAACAACGGTAACACCAATAGTTATATTGATGGACCTGTTGTAAAAGTTGGCGATGATGCTTTTGTCTTTCCAATCGGGGATAATGGACACTTTGCTCCAATCGAAATGTCCGGACCTCAAAACTTTGATGTTTCCACCCAATTTACTGCGCAATACATAAATGCGACTCCACCACTTTTCCAAAGCTTGCTTGGTGGTTTTTCGCATATCAGTGAGATTGAATACTGGAATTTGAGCCGTACATCTGACACGGGAAACGATGCCGCATGTTACGTAGGACTTTATTTTTATGATGAAGCGTACAGCCAGATTGACGACCCGGCAGACTTAATTGTAACACATTACAATAGTTTATTATTAGGATGGGAAGATTTAGGGGCTGGTTCGATATCCACCAATTCAGTTCGTTCCCAAAACAGGGTCTCCAATTTCAGCCCATTTACTTTTGGCTCGTCAGGAGGAATAAATCCACTCCCTATTGTACTTAAGGATTTTGACGCAGAATACAAAGAAGACAATATCGAAATCACCTGGACAACTGCGACCGAACTAAACAACGACTTTTTTACAATTGAACGGTCCGCTGATGGACTAAATTATCAGAAAATTGGTACGGTACAAGGGTATGGTACCACCAATATAGAACAATCTTATTCCTTTATAGATGTAAATTACGATGTTGGCCACAACTACTACAGATTAAAACAAACTGATTTTGACGGTACTTTTGAGGTTTTTAGACCCGTTTATCTCAATGTTCCAACTACTTCAACAAATGGTCAACTTGTGATTTACCCTAACCCTGTTTCCGGTTCGAAACACCTGATCTACCTTGACATTAAAGGAATAAATTTAGTAAATGAAGGAAGTGTGGAGATTCAGATCTTAAATTCTTTCGGTAAAAAGTTGATGACTAAGCACTTATTGACATCTGAAGTTCAAAAGTCAATTGAACTAAACCTTGGTAATTCTATCAGCACCGGCATTTATTTTGTGAAGTTATTAAACGGGTCAACTTTCATCACAAAGAAAATCGTTGTGAAATAAAATTTTTTCTTCGATTAATCACAGTTGTGTGCTCCGTTAGATAGAAAACATTGGTATTCAGAAATACATCAAATGAATTAGAATCTTTAATCTAAACCAGACCCTTTGAGGGTTAGGCTGGTTATTTTTTTCTTTTTCAAATTTCACAATTCACCCGCAAAATCCGACAGTTCACCTACTCTTTTTTTAATAAATAAGAAATCAGAGAAATCTTTGTCAGGTAATTCAATCAACCTGATAAATGAAAAACCTGATACTGCTCGCATTGATTTTTAATCTTTCACAAGTACTTGGTCAAACGCTTGTAAAGGGCACCGTGATCGATGACCTGGGCGAACCACTTTTCGGTGCCAATATCTATATCGAGAATTCCTACGATGGTGCATCCAGTGATATAAATGGAGTTTATGAATTCAATACAGAGGAAAAGGGCGATCAATATATCCGGGTAGAGTACATGGGATACAAAACCATTTCCACACCAATCCATTTAAATGGCCAGCCGGTTGAGAAGCAGTTTGAATTGGAGGAAGAATTCAACGAACTGAATGCGGTGGTCATTACGGCAGGCTCCTTCGAAGCCAGCGACCGGAAACGGGCCATTGAACTGTCTTCCATTGATATTGCCACAACCGCAGGTGCCATGGGCGATATCATCGGTGCGATCAATACCCTTCCGGGTACAACACCAGTTGGTGAATCTGGCAGACTTTACGTTCGAGGTGGGACAAGCGAAGAAACCAAGACCTTTGTTGATGGCTTGCTGGTCAATACACCCTACACGGCCTCTGCGCCAAACCTTTCCGCACGTGGCCGATTCAATCCATTTCTTTTTTCAGGAACCGTTTTTAACTCAGGCGGATATTCTGCTGAGTATGGACAAGCCATGTCTTCTGTGTTGCTTTTGAATACGAACGAGGAAAAAATAAAAGACGAGCTGAATTTGTCATTTCTGGTAGGGTTAGGAGCTGATTTTGCAGGTACCAAAAGCTGGGAAAATGGTTCTGTTACGGCATCAGGAAATTATTTCAATCTGAAACCTTATTTATCACTATTGAGTGAAAACCAGGATTGGACCAAACCTGCAGTAGCTTACGGCCAGGAAACAAGCCTGAAGCAAAAAACAGGTAAAACTGGGATGTTGAAATTGTACTCCAATATCAATCAAAGCCGGTTTGCCATGCTTCAGAATGACTTGGATCATCCGGGTGAAAAAATAGAATATGGCCAAAAAAACACCAACTACTTCCTCAACACCAACTGGACAAATGCCTTTTCTGAAAAGTGGCTGTTCTATTCCGGGGTTTCATTTACCTATAATGAAAATGAAATCCAAATCGACGAAAGTCCGCTAAATGATAAGCTGAAAGCAGCCCATTTAAAAATAGGCGTGGACTACCAGATTACGGATAAGATCAATATCCTGTTCGGGTCCGATTACTTTACAGAGAACTATACAAACTCCTTTTCAATTGATTCTCTTAAATGGGACAACTCCATTCATAACAACCTGGTCGCTGGGTATGCCGAAGCAAATCTTTACGCGAGCAACAAACTGGTATTCCGTGTAGGGGGAAGGGTGGAACATTCTTCTTTGTTGAACAAAACCAATTTCTCTCCGCGTTTGTCTTCCGCTTTTAAAATCGATGAAAGCAGCCAGTTTTCGTTTGCCTATGGTTGGTTCTATCAAAATCCACAAAATGAATACCTCATTCAAAATTCCAACCTGGATTTTGAACGGGTGGATCATTACATTTTTAACTACCAGGTAAATAAAAATAAGCGATTGTTCCGGGCGGAGGTTTTTTACAAGGATTACTCCCAACTGATCAGATATGATGAGAGCAATTATTTTGAAGTCGATAACCTCTCAAATGATGGATATGGTGACGCTTATGGGCTGGACATATTTTACCGGGATGCAAAAAGTATTAAAAATGGTCATTTCTGGATATCGTATTCCTACCTGGAAACGGTGAGGTATTTTCAGAACTACCCCTACAAATCGATTCCCGATTTCGCCAGCAAGCACAACTTTTCCATCGTTTACAAGCACTTTTCTGAAAAGCTGCGCTCGATGATAGGAGGGGACTTCTCTTATTCTTCACCACGCTTTTACAATGATCCGAATCAGGATGCTTTCAATGCTGCCAAGATGCAGGCATATCACAGCCTGAATGCCAGCTGGGCCTATTTGTGGAAAGACCAGATTATTCTATACGGGGCTGTCAATAACATTCTCGGGACTGAACAGCAATTCGGATACCGATATTCCTATCAACCTAATGAAGAAGGCATATTTGCCAGTGAGGAAATCAAACCCTTTTCAAAAAGATTCTTTGTGCTGGGCGTGTTCTTCACCTTCAGCAAAGACAAAACCAAAAATCAACTCGACAAAATCAATTAATCATTTAAAAACAAATCAATCATGAAAAAGCTAATTTTAACACCCTTGCTTATTGCTGTTTATTGTATTGCATTGGCGGGAGATCCTTCTTACGTCAATAAAATGAAGGAGACGCTCGATAACATGTCAAAATGTGCAAATGCGGCTGATTTCAAGGCAGTTGCCAATCAATTTGATCGAATTTCACAAAAGGAATCCGATGAATGGTTGCCGCAGTACTACAGCGCCAACATTAAGATATTATTGGTTTACCTGGATTCAGCTGCAGACGCCAATCAAAAAGACCGGTATCTGGACGAGGCGGAAACCATCATTTCTGATATGGAGGAAATGGAACCTGAAGAAGCTGAGATTCAGGTTTTGAAGGCATTTATGATCATCAGCAAAATTGGGGTCGATCCGCAGACTAGGGGCCAGTCCATGTATGGAAGTTATGAAGCGACATTGGCGAAAGCCAACCAGCTTGATCCCGAAAATCCACGGGTAAAATACATGTTACTGTCAAAAGATGTGGGCCAGGCGCAATGGTTTGGCCAAAGCATCGATCCCTATTGTCCAAAGATGAAAGAGCTTTACGACAGTTGGGATTCCTATCAGCCTGCTTCTGAAATCCACCCGGTTTGGGGCAAAGATCAACTGTGGCAGATTATGCAGGCATGTAAGTAACGTCAGATCATCTTGTGAGATATAAGAGAAAAATTCCCGGACCACGTTCCGGGATCTGTAGGAAGCTACTCTCCAAATTCATTTAAGGGACAATGCTTTCAGAATACTTGGCCATTTAAAACACCAATACACCTTGCTGACAGACCCCGGAACAGGTCCGGGGATGACTTTCTCTGTGCTACTCTTCGTTAAAACTCTGTGGGGCTTTGTGGTAAAAATTTTATACCACGGAGCTTTACTGAGACAAAAAGAGTTTCACAGAGTTATTGATTCACTAAAGACATTACCAATCAATTAATTACCAAATTACTATGGCTAATATTTGTTTGTGTTTAAGTAAATTAGCCCATCACTAACCCAAAAATGGAAAAGTTCCGAAAATATTTTCTGACCTGCCTGATTGTAGCCACACTGCTTTCGCCGATTGTCAATCCGCAGTTATTTGAAAGCCTGGAGATGTTTTGGATGACCATTACTTTCAGCCTGATTTACACCCTCAGTGGTCTGTATGGCGCGATCTGGTTGTTCACTTATCTCGATCTGAAATACGATTGGATCAAGGACCTGTGGAAAAGACTGATCATTGGAATTGTAGCAGTAGAGATTTGGAGCGTCCTGATTTTTGTGATCATTACTCCCATCTTACTCTATTTTATTAAAGACGATGAATGGCCTCAGATCTGGGTGGAAATGAAGAAAAACATCAAATACCCCTTGATCATGGGCTTGGTTGGGATACTTATCCTGGCACCAATAGAGTTTTTCAAGAACTGGAAAAAATCCTATCTCAAGCAACAGAAACTTAATGCAGAAATGATGGCCTATAAATATGAAGCCTTGCACAACCAGCTCAATCCACATTTTTTGTTTAATAGCTTCAATGTGCTGAGCAGCCTGGTCTTTGAGGACCAACAGCTTGCAGGCAAATTCATCGATCAGTTGAGTGAGCTTTACAAACGGGTTTTGAATGGAAAATATAAAGTGCTCATTACACTGGAGGAAGAACTGGAGTTTATTCAATCCTATATTTTCCTACTCAAGACACGGTTTGAGGATAAACTGGATATTCGGATAGATATCGATCCATCGAAAAATGAATTTATCGCACCAATGGTCTTGCAACTGCTGATTGAAAATGCAGTGAAACACAACACGATTTCTAAGTCCGAACCCCTGCTGGTAAAAGTTGAAAGGAAGGGGAATGTGATCGAAACGACCAACACCCTGCGGTTGAAAAGGGCAGGGGACCGTTCTAAGGGAACCGGACTTCAGAACATTCGCCAGCGATACAGCTTTTTCACCGATCAGCCCATAGAAATTGATCAGTCTGAAAATGAATTCATTGTGAGGATACCCATTTTAAACAAAGCGAGCTGATGGTAAAAGTTTTTAATGTTCCGATCCATCATTTCGGCGCTCCTTTTAACCGGATAGAGAAGCGGATTTTACTGCATGTTGTAATTGCCATTTTTATTTCTTCGATTGTGACATTGCCTTCCAGCCAGGGATTTGATTATTTCTTAAAGTTCTTTGTGCTTATTTTCATGGGTGACATGTTCCAGGCGTTTTCCCACATCCTGGTCTCTATCAAGCTGGAAGAAAAATACGATTGGATTAAGGATACAACAAAGAGGGTGGTTTACGGTATTTTCTGGCATACATTTGCCACTTTTGCTAATTACTTTACCATCCCGGCAGTTATCCTGGTGATCGCTTTTGACCTGTCATTTAGTGGAGCATTCAGCGCTTTGATACATCTCTGGTATTTACCGATCTCACTTGTTGCCTTTGTGCTGGTTTTTGCTGTGGCTGGCCAGTTTTTGATAAACTGGAAGAAGTCGCTCGCTGCAGAGGAAAAATTACAGGCGGAAATGATGAATTACAAATACGAATCTTTACGAAACCAGATCAATCCACATTTTTTGTTGGATAGTTTCCAATCCTTGAAAAAGCTGGTATTTCAGGATCAACAAAAGGCGGCCATCTTCATTCAGAAGATCAGCGATCTGTACCGTCATGTACTGGATGTAAAGGATAAGGAATTTATTCCACTAAAGGAAGAACTAAAATTCATTGAGCCGTATATTGAATTGCTTAAAACCCGTTATGGGGATAAAGTAGTAATCCGTCCGAACATTCAGCCAGATCATGATGACCTGATCGCCCCCATGACCTTACAGTTTTTGATCGAAAATGCCATCGAGAATTCTTATCGAAGTAATGGGAAACCATTTAACATTAATTTGAAAAAAGAAAATGGCCAGATATTAGTTTCCAATTCACGGCAAAATCAAAAAAGCGATTTGGATATGATGAATTCTAAACTGAAAAACATCCAGCAGCAATATCAGTTTTATTCAAAAAAACCTGTTGAAATGGTTGAATCAGCTGATGAATTTTTAGTCAAATTACCGATTTTAAAACAAGCCTGATATGAATGTCCTGATCATCGAAGACGAAGAAAGAGCGGCCAACCGGTTGGAGCAATTATTAAAGGAGGTTGACCCTGGAATGCATGTCCTGGGAAAAGTGGAGTCCGTCAAAAAGGCGTTGAATTACCTATCAGGAAATGACCAGCCTCAACTGATCTTTTCCGATATCCAGTTGGAAGACGGATTGAGCTTTGAAATTTTTGAAAAAGCAGATATCAACTGCCCGATTATTTTTACAACGGCATATGATCAGTATGCCATCGAAGCTTTTCAAACCAATGGCATTGATTACCTGTTAAAACCCATCGACTCTGCACGGTTGGGTCAGTCCATAAACAAAGTAAAAAGACTGAATCCCGGTGTAACCATTGACCATTTACTAGCCCTGGCCAATTCAGGATTAGCACAAAAAAACAAAAATAAATCGAGGTTTGTGATCAAGGTAGGAGAAAGGATCAAGAGCATAGGAATTGAGGATATCCGTGCTTTTTTCAGCCAGGATAATGCAACATTCCTGCTGACAAAAGAAGACCGTAGGTTTGTGTTGGATTATTCGCTTGATCAGATAGAAAGCCTTGTCGATCCGGAGATCTTTTTCCGCATCAGCCGCAAATACATTATTTCCATCCAGGCATGTGTAGATATCATCGCCTGGTCCAACAGTCGGCTAAAGGTGCAGATACCAGGGTTGAAAGATCAAATGTTGATCGTTGCCCGGGAAAGAGTTCAGGATTTTAAGGCGTGGCTGGATAGGTGAACACAAAAAACTTAAAATTATTCATAATTGAGAATCAATCTCAATAACTTAAAAAAGAGCGTTGCTAAATCAAAATTCAAATCAATGCTTTTTCATTTCAGTGGAACCATATTTCAGGTCATTATTAAATTAATTCGCATCAATAATATTTCCATTACCTGAAATGCTGGAGGTGATATCCGGATCACCTCGATAAGATACGTTGCCGTTGCCTGCAATGACAATATTTAACTGGTTTGTGGTGGTAATTTTGACATTTCCATTTCCACTGATGTTTATGGAACTGTTTGCAGTAATGAAGTCAAAAGCTTCCAGATCGCCGACCCCAGCAAGGGTATAACTGAAATTATCACAGGAACCATTCAGGTAGGCATTGCCCACACCGGAAAAAACAATGCCGAGATTATCCAACACCCAGTCATTTTCACTTTCAATATTTCCTACTCCGGCAAATGTAACTGATTCAATATCCGGTATGGTAATAAAAATATCAAGTGTTTCAATATCGCTCATACACCTTTCCGTTCCAATGTGCAAAACATCTCCCTGAACTTCGGTTTCCAACTCATCCATAACATTCGGATGAGTGGTGATGGTAAGGGATTGAGGAGAACCTTGTGTGAGGTAGATGTTTCCCACGATTTCAGCATCTATTCCAGCAAAATCATCCACTGTTCTTGTTTCGGTTATCGTACTTCCCGAACCGGTCAGGCAGTCATTGGGTCCATTGGAATCATCATCGCATGAAAATAAGAAAAGAAATGGAGTCAAAGAGAATATGAATAATAATTGCTTCATGGCTGTTGGTTTTACTTCTTAATAGAAATATGGCTATTTAAGCCGATATATATTTTAATTAATGGAAATATAATCTAATAAATTCCAGACAATGTTGTTTTGTTTGATATACTTGAATTTCAGTAAATTACATTTTTCTGGCAATTCAAGTTATGTATTTGTCCCACGTACTCTTTTTCTAATCTGAAGTATAGCAGCACACTGACAACCTCTAAATCATATTTAACAGTATATTTTCTTCCCAAGTGTCACACTTGTTTGCAGAAAATAGTCTAATTAAGTGAAAGCATATTGAAACGAATGGATGAAAATTTGAATGACCTGGTTGATCAAGCCGTTTCAGGAGACAAAAAGGCATTGGAGGGAATTGTTCTTGAGGTGAAAGACCTTATCTATAACCTTTCACTTAAAATGCTACTTTTCCCAGAAGATGCCCAGGATGCCACTCAGGAAATATTGATACGAATGATAACCCACCTTAGCACATTTCAAGGGAAGAGTTCATTCAAAACATGGGTCTATCGAATTGCCACCAACTATTTGATTACCGAAAGGTCAAAGAAAAAATATCAGGCAATAAGAATATCATTTGATGACTATGCCAATCAAATTGATACAGGTCAATCGAATAAAATCTTGCATACCGATAATGAAGGCGAAATCAATCTGCTGGAGGAAGAGGTAAAAGTAAGCTGCACACATGGGCTATTGCACTGCCTGAATCCCTCCAACCGCCTAATCTATATTCTTGGGGATGTACTGGGTTTTAACAGTACGGAAGCTGCAGAAATTTTGGAAATCACTCCTTCCAGCTTCAGAAAACAATTATCGCGTTCCCGGGAGCGAATAAAGAATTTTCTGACGGCAAAGTGCGGCCTGGTCAATTCAAATAACCCTTGTCGATGTAAGCGGAAAATTGATTTTTTGATTGACCAGGAAATGATTGACCCCAGGGCGTTGAGGTTTGCCCATCATACTAACAGAAGTATTGACTTAATGAACAAGATTGATTCGCTGGATAAAACTTTAAGTGTTTTCAGGTCTGTTCCTGTCCTTCACGCTCCAAAGAAAGTTTTGACGGAAGTAAAACAAATAATTAATTCAACAACATTTTGATTATGAATGATTTAGTAAAACAATACGTGTCAATTTGGAATAATAATAGCATTTCAGAATTGGGTGAAGTATTCACAAAGCAGTCAAAATATTGGGATTCCAATCAGGAAGGAGAAGCCATAGAGCTATTGACAGGTTCTATCGCTGCCACACATGAAGCATTTTCTGATATTTCATTTCAAATTATTTCATTAAAAACAACCATCGAGAACCAGGTCTTTTTAGAGTGGAAAATGACAGGTACAAATTCCGGGGAATTTTTTGGCTATCAACCGACTGGAAAAGTGGTTGAAATTCGCGGGCTTGATTCCATCAGATTGGAAGCGAACAAAATAGCTGAAATAAAAAGCTTTTTTGACAGTAGTTTGTTTAGCCAACAATTAGGACTCCAATGAAAATAGTTGCTATTCCTGAGAAGATGCAAAAGTTCTATGGAACCGGGATCATGCTGCATCCGGATATCGAAATGGTGGAGGCAATGATACAAGAAATTCCCTTTGGCAAGGTTGCAACAATTGATACGTTATGTGAAAAATTGGCTCAGGATCATAACACAAATATAACCTGCCCGATGAGGACGGGGAATTTCGTGAAGGCCATTACAGAAGCTTGCTCCAACAGCAATGGATCAATTCCCTTTTGGAGGGTTATTCGCAAAAATCACTTGTTGATCAACTCACCTTTCACCGAACTATGCGCTGAGAACCTTAAAAAAGAGGGGATTCAGGTTAAGCGAAACAGCAAAGGGGAGTTTGTGGTACACGAGGTTGAAAGTCGGTTGTTTGCTTTTTCTTAGCTATTGATTATGGTTAATTTAAGTAGTTACGTTAACTTTTAAATTACTCCCAACTGCTCTAAGTACTTTTAAAATTGTTTCAAACTGTGGTTTTGCATTCTCTGAAAGTGCCTTATACAGACTGGGTCTACTCATTCCAGTATGTTCAGCTATTTTAGACATGCCTATTGCTTTGGCAACATGACCAAGGGCTACAATAATGTCATTAGAATCGCCTTCTTCTAAAATAATGTTCAAATACTCTTGAATCATTTCATCGTCATCAAGGTAATCTGCAATATTGAATCGTGTTACTTTCATATTATTTGTCATTTAAATACTCAAACCAAAGTCGTTTTGCTTTTTCGATATCTGCATTTTGAGTTGATTTGTCGCCACCAATTAATAATAGAACAAGTAGTTCTCCGTGTTCTTTCAAATAAATCCGATAGCCTTTTGCATAGTGAATTCTTAATTCTGATATGCCTTCACCAACAGGTTGACAATCACCAAAGTTTCCTTGTTCTTCAATTCTTTGGATTCTAATCAAAATTTTAGCTTTCGCTTTTCTGTCCTTTAACTTCCGAAACCATTTGTCAAATTCAGAAGTTTTCTCAATTAAATACATACGCAAATGTATTCACTTGGATACAGTATAACAAGAAGAAATATGATCGTTTCTGATTCGAGATGGAATGTATACTTTACAATATGCTGAATATAAATACCTTAGGATCATCAACTAACAACATTTGGTCAAATCAAGCAATGAAATTTGATTAAACGATTTCAATAGCTACCTTTTATAAGGTAAGATAAGGATACATGCATAGTTAATAGAAAGATAACCTTACAATGCCCACACAATATTCTTTTCTTTGATATAATTGAATTTCAATAAATTATACTTTTCCAATACTCAAATTAATTTCTGAATATGCGTTTGTTCCAATTAATTTTCTTTTTGCTGGTGACATGCCATTCGTTTGCACAATCATCCGCCGGTCCGGCCTATTTTTTTGCTATCGGTGACATGCCATATTATCCCGGAGATTTTGAGAGGTTGGATAATTTAATTGAACAATTGAATGACCAGTCGCCGTTATTTACCATTCATGTTGGGGATATTAAAAAGGGGGCTTCTCCCTGTACGGAAGAATATTTTGAAGAGGTGTATAGTTATTTTCAAAAGTTTAACCATCCACTAGCTTTTACGCCCGGTGACAACGAATGGACCGATTGCCAGGATTTTGATCCGATCGATCGGTTGACTTTACTAAGAAAAATCTTTTACGCAAACAAATTGACAGCTGATAGGGGAGAATTGCCTGTTCATTCACAGAATAAATACACCGGTTATGAAAAGTACATCGAAAACCAAACCTGGAATTTGGATAGCATCACATTTGGAACTCTCCACGTAATTGGTTCCAATAACAATCAAAAGAATGATGATCCTTACCGAATGTCTGAATTCAATGAGCGAAATCAGGCGAATTTATTCTGGCTGGATAAGATATTTGAGCAAGCCAGCCAATCTTCCAGTCAGGGTGTGGTGTTGATGATGCACGGAGCCATGATCTATTCTAAAGTATTGAAAACGGGGTTTGATGACATCATCGAAAAGTTAAATGAAAACGTCACAAAGTTTGGCAAACCTGTACTGCTTATTTATGGTGATGCCCATAAGTTCATGATTGACAAGCCGTTGAAAAGTGCCGATGGAAAAGTGTTGGATAATTTTACCGCACTTCAGGTTTTTGGAGATCGCGATATGCATGCGGTGAAAATATCCATTGACCACAGCAAACCACAATTATTTGTTATCGAGCAGGAGATTATTGAGAAGAACAAATAGATGGTGTATCAAGGATACTACCTGCTTAAAATAAATAGAACACTAATAACGCAGATTTTTATGATTGAGATGATTAATCTGCGCTTATCTTATCCATCCGCGACATCCGCGTTCCATAATTAAAATTCATATTGTTTAGATTTTTTATTTCTGGTGATGCGGGCTATTCGCATAATGCTCTTTCAGTAAATTCCTACCAAAATCTTCTTCGCTATCCCTCCAAACGGTGTGAATGTGATTGGCTTCATTTTGTGTATTATCGTATTCGATGAGCAGGGTAGGACCCATGACCTTATAATAATGACCTTTTCCTTTTTTCAGGCTTCCTTCCCATGCAAACCAAAGGCTTTCCCAACCCCATGATTCTATTTTTTTCAAGTATTCATCTGCCTTTTTTGATGAAAGCTTTCTTGTATAGGTTAATACAAGTTCCTTTAACATTTGCTTTTGTTCAGGACGGAGTTGGGTATAAAGAATTCCTTCAAATTCATTAATGGCGATAGAGGAGTCGGTTCCGGAAGTAATGTCATATGGAGCATCATCCGAAATCAGGGCTTGTTTTAATTGAGACTGATCTAAACTATTAAGCAGCATCCACCCAAGGTCCTCTTCCTCCTCTAAAACCCGCCATCCTTTCTGGCGATCAATTCTTACCTCAGCAGGATTTGCACCTATGAACATCGGCGTTCCGGTCATTTTTTCTCCAATAAAACTAAAATTTAAAGAAAGATGATGTCCCTCAAATGAAATTGACCAGGGATTTTTAGCATTCGGTTTCCCAAAAAAATTCAGGTAGTATTTTCCAGGATCCCGGTAGTCATTACCAACCGGCCGTCCTTCCGTTTCTCTGAGAATGTCTTCCAACTCAAGAATATTGCTTGCCTTTTTGAACCCGCTTTCACTCAACAGTTCCTGTAAAAGTATGAAAGTCAATCCTTTGGTTTCCGCACTCATTTCCTTGAGTGGTAGTCCGGTTCGGGTGGTGGGAATGAAAGCGAAGGATGTCCGGTCCTTGTGGTCAAAGTCTTTTAATGAATTTGAATTTTTTTGTTGTACAACCCGTTCATAAAGTTCATTTGCAGTTTGAAGGGTTGTCTTATGATTGGAGCTTTTTAAAGTTAAAAAAGTAAGGCTGATTAATATGAATATTATTGCTATTTTGGCCTTCATATTCGGGAAGGATTGATTCTTTTTAAATTTAAACAAATGAGTACGGCTTATCATACATTTTTATTGATTGAAGTATTTTTCGCAATCATCGTTTTCTTCATACTTTTCAAAGTGACAGCCCCCTATGGCAAGTTTTTAAGAGGAGGTTGGGGAGTAACCATGAAGGCTAAATTTGGCTGGATGATCATGGAGTCGCCAAGTGTTATCCTCATGGTTTATTTTTTTATTATATCCGATGGATGGAATGACATTGCAAAGATCATTTTCATTCTGGTTTGGCTTTCGCACTATTTCCATCGCACTTTCATTTATCCTTTTACCATATCTAGCAAAAACAAACCTTATCCGGTTTTACTAGTCATATTTGCCATTTTCTTCAATTTCATGAATGGATTTGTGAATGGCTACGAGGTTTTTCATCAAAACTTCTATTCTGGAGAATGGCTGACAAGTATGCCATTCATTTCCGGCATTGTCATTTTTATTACTGGATATTCAATTAACAAAAATTCCGATTACATTTTAGCCAGGTTGAAAAGGGGAAGAGATGGGAGTTATGTTATTCCCCATGGAGGACTATTCAAGTGGGTGTCCAGTCCACATTATTTTGGAGAGATCATCGAGTGGATGGGATGGGCCATCATGACGTGGTCAATTGCAGGTTGGGTGTTTGCCCTGTTTACATTTGCTAACCTGGCACCCAGGGCGATCACAGCCCATAAGTGGTACAAAGAGAATTTTGGAGATTACCCCGAAGAAAGAAAAGCTATTATTCCTTATTTATGGTAAGATGTTTTCTTGCAGGTTCAATAGTTTAATTGTTTCATCCCAGAGTTTTTGACCCAGAGTAGGGTCCAAGCTATTTTTCTTTGGCTTGATGACTTTGTTTTTTTTGTAAAGATTTCCTGTCACTCCAGTAAGTTTTTTATCAGAAGCAAGATAAATAATGGTTTCGGCGCCTTTTTCCGGAGTTTGCATGAAGGGCTCTCCTAATTTGTATAAAAACTGAAAAGAATTTGGATAGGTATGAGCAATATTTGTATAAACAGTACCCGGATCGATACAGTTTACGCTGACCCCCCTGCTTTTCAGCTTTTTAGCCAGCTCAAATGTAAATATTGTCACCATCAATTTTGACTTGCTGTAAGCGATAAAAGGCTGGTATCTGTTTTTCATCATCAGATCATCCCAATCAATTGTGGCCAGCTTGTGGGTAGCGGAAGTAAGATTGATGATCCTGGCCTCATCACTTTTCAACATCCAGTCCTGCATGTAATAGCTCATCAGGAACTGGCTCAGATAATTGGTAGCGATGGTCATCTCATGTCCATCTTTATTCTCTGTTCTTTTTGTCAGGCCGAGAATCCCGGCATTATTGATGAGAATATCCAATCGTGGGAATATATTTTTGAATGACTCTGTCAATTCTTTTATTTCCTTTTTATTGGACAGGTCAGCTTGTAACAGGTGGATATTGCTGTTATCCGATTGATTGATCAGTTCGTATTGTGTAACTTCTCCTTTTTCCCGGTTTCGGCAAGTAATGACAACCGTTGCTCCCCTGCGAGCAAGATTAAGTGCAGTTGCTTTACCTAGCCCGGATGTAGCTCCTGTGATTAAAACAATTTTATCCCTCATGAAAAAATAAAGGCAGTGGTAAATTATAAAAATGCAATTTAACTTTTAAAACGGAAGAATTGCAAAGTAATTTTTAGTGAAGTATTACAAGGTGAAATTGCGGAACAAGGAAAAAGGTGGCAAGGAGCAAGGTCGCTGCAGAGAGAAAAGTAAATTTGGTAATCGGTTTTCGGTGATCGGTAAGCCAGTTAAAAACAATCCCCAATCCGAAATCCGAATTCCCCAATCACCTCGGCATATGTTCCGTATCATTTTTCACCCCGACGAGAAAAAGATCTAGTTCTTTTCTAAGATCGGGATTTTCCTCTTCAAGGTTTAAATGCAGCTTAAGCGAGAGATCATTGATCTCCTCTTCCCAGTTTTCGTGGGAGTAAACAGCATTGGCTACCAAACCGGTGAAATAATCGGGATGGCCTTGCTTTAACTTTTGGACACAATAGCGTGTCTGGTTTTCCAGAAGGGAAATACAGTAATTACCCAGATAATCCTCCATTGTGCTGTCAGCATTTTCGCAGATGTTCATAAAGCATTTATAGTAAAATGGAAGTGTGTTTTGCGGGGAGTTGATTAAGGTGTTTAATAAAGAGTCAGTCTCGGCGTTTTCAGCGACTTCCAGGTTCCCATGGTAATACTGCAAAACAAGCTCATCCATGTTTCCCATTTCGAGGTAATGTTCCACCGGGTGGCCGTCGATGATTTGATCATTAAAAGCAATATTCTTTGAGGATAATTCACTATCATTATCCTGAGATGTACTTTCAGCCTTTTTTTCACTGGTACCGGAGCACGAAAATAGAGCAAACAGTGTTATAAGAAAAAGGGCGTTTTTGAACATAATTGCAGTGCTTAAGTGAAGAATCCTGAATATAGAGCAAATGAAATGAATTACCATGTTTTTCATATCATATTTAAGCTAATTTTTGGTTGTTTATTATTTTCAATTTTTATTTTTTTCACCAGTTGCGATGATACACTCAAATTTAAATACCCGCAACCAGCTCACAAAAAGAACCTACTTGCTTTTCCAGAAAAATTGCAAGGATGGTATCAAATGGACGAAGATAGTTCCATCGCATTGATAACGGACCGGGAGATTGTCGTGCTGGAAGGACTTTATTCAGGTTACAAGAATCTTCATTCTCTCGATATGTCAAAAGGAGATACTGTAGTTGATTTACATACCGATCTGTTGCGGTCATATAAAGGAGGTTATTACCTGAATTTTTATAATGAAGATGTAGGTGTATGGGACATCGTTTTTATGAAACAAAAAAAGGACAGTCTGAATTTTTACATGGTGGATATGGAATCGGTAGGAGATGAGCTACGAGAAATTACCAATGTTCAGGAAGTGGTAGACAATAAAGGTGAAAGGGATTTTTACCTGTGCGATCCGACACAACGAGAATGGAGAAAGCTGCATAAGGGCAACTTTTTTCGTTACCCTTATGCAGCCACAGTTAAAATAAGAGGTTGATCTTTACATCCACGCGTCTCAATGACCTTTTTTCGCTGACTTCAGTTGGTGGTCCGGGCCAATAGGAACTATAAGAAGGATAATAGTAATTTGATAAATATTCCGACGTTGAATTTTGATTACCATAACCAATGCTAAGAGCTAAAGCTGTTTTGTAAAAATTTACCTGATAACCAAGGCCGATTTTCCAATACAATCCTCCCGTAGATTCAAAGCTTTCATTGTAATATTCATCCCGGCTGTCTTCTACGGTAAACCCATAACCAATATGACCGAAATAAAAAGGAACAAACTTACCTTCTTTAACAAATCCCTTGGCTTCGGCATATATTGGGATAGCTGAAAACCGATCATATCGATCGTAATTGACACCTAATCCGGTATGCAGATGCTTGTGAAATTTATAGCCATTTACCAAAGAGGCAGAAAGATTGGAATAATCACTTCCGGAAATTACTCCCAAACCAATTGAATGATAATACCCCTTTTCAAATTGTGGAAAGGAATAATCTTCAGAAGCTATTTGATCCCTAAATGCTTTGAACTCATCTCTCTTTTTGTAGTTAAGCTTGATTGTCCTGATCTGACTATAGGGGATGTGCATGGGTGTGCCATCCACACTGAGAATGATCCCGGTTGAATCAAATGATTGGAGGATATTGCCTTTGAGTTTCGTGTAGTTTCTAAGGTTGATCTTGGCAAAGCTTTGTGCCTGACTTGTAGATGTACTCATAAGCATCAGCAAAATCAAGCCGATTGTTGACAACAAGTTGAAAAATTGATCCTTCATATCTTACAATTCAACATTTGAGTTGTCCACAGAAAGCTTGCTGATCATAGTGATATCATCCAGGCTGGAATAGTCATATTGGTACAAACCATCCTTTCCGATCAGATATAGAGTATTTTGGAATGGAATGACGTCAAATGCATCAATATTAGAAATCTGAAGGATCATATTGTTCCTGATTTGGAAATCATTTTCAGCGTTGAATACCTTCAGTCCATGTTCCCCTTCACAGACAAATAAAGCATTGCCATCGATTCCCAAGCCAAATGGACTTATCATTTCGTGTGAGGCAATGAGTGTTGGTTGCTCAAGATTGCTGATATCGATTACTTCCAGCAAATTCTGGTTGTTTCCTCTGCAGTCTGTTCCTCCCCTCAGGGTCACGTATGCTTTATCGCCCTGAACCACTACCGGATCGCAGCTAACAATATGCTGGTACATGGAGATCAATTCAGGATTGTTTTGATCCGTATTGTCGACGATGTACATGCCATTCTGTGAGCCAACAAAAATATTACTTTGATAGGGGAATATCGTTTCGATCCCCCATCCCAGCGTCAGGATGTCTACATTCATGACATTATCCGGATTGGTAATGTCAAATGTTAGAAGGTTCTGATTGTCAAGTATATATAGGTGTGAATTGACGATGGTAAAGGTAGCCATGGAACCGCCTATACCAACAGGTGAACCAGAAGGAACTCCTACATACGATGCATCAGAATTCGCAAATCCTGCCAGGGAATTCTCCATCCTGTCACCAGAAGAGTACAACCAAATATCCTTATAATAATTACCCGCTACATCCTTTTCGGTCACTTCTATGATTTCCTTTTCGACATAATCCACAACGAGTCCGCTATCGGGATCGAGGTAAAAACCGTTGTCAACGATGAACTCGACAAAGATGTCTTCCACTCTGTTGATTTCACTGATATTATCCAGGTCGCTGATATCCAGCATCACCAAATCCATGTATGAATCGGCGTACAGAATATCTCCCCTGACGGAAAAATCAGAGGTGCCGGGTAGGTTTATGTATTTGACAGGAGTAGGGTTAGACTGGTCGGTATTGTCCACAATATTAATTCCCTGACCCGGATCATTGATCAGAATATAATCCTGGTATAGATATAATTTTCCGGTCTGTTCCAGGATCTGCGGTTCAATGACATCAACACTCTCCCTTAATTCGGTAAGTGACATGTAAACCGGTTCATAAACGGTATAGGTTCTTGTGATCTCGACTTTGTCTTCACAAGAAGAAAGGATGATCGTAAGAAGTGCTAGTAAAAATGCAGGTCCACTCAATAATTTCGTAAATGTTTTCATCATTTTAAATGTTTTATTTTCATTGGTGTTGGTAAAACCGTCATCCCCGATAGGTTTCGAGACATCAGCTTACAGGTAAGACCTTTATATGGCGGTTTCATGATCAACTTAGGTTTTGTCACTATGACACGAATAGTCAGAATATGGTTGGAATTTAGGTTCAAAAAGTAATTAACCTGAGTTCGATATAAGAAAATCAGTTTTTTACTTGAAAGGGCCATAATTCTCCTCTGGGTAGGAGATACAGGGATGGGTTCACTAAAAAAATTCATTTCAAGAAAAAAACATCCAACAAAAACCTTAATAAAAACATGTTTCTAAAGATGACCCACCCCTAATCCGCCAGCTGGCGGAAATAAATACCGTTTTTAATAAGGTTTTAAATCGAACTCAGGTTAATTATGTTCTCCAGGGCATTTCAATAAGCTGAAGAAATAAAGCATTATTCTCAAAAATAATTTTGTTATTTGTTTTCAATAAAAATGAATTAACCAAAACAACTGTTGCTATGAAAAAAGTATTGATTCTTATGTCAATTCTGAGTATAGCTTTTCACTCCCAGAGTCAGGATAACAAAGTTTATTGGACTGGTGGAGGTGAATGGATATTTTCTTTTGTTGATGCCAGTGACGGCCAGAACGAATGGGGCTCAGTCATGCGTTTTTCACCCGTTTTTAATTTCCAGACAATGGCAAACTATGATTTGTCAGAACATTTAGGGATATATTCCGGGTTAGCCGTAAGAAACGTGGGCTTTATTGCTGATACGGAGCCAGGTACAAGAAAGAAATATCGCACCTACAACCTCGGAATTCCCATCGGAATAAAAATTGGTAACATGGACAGGATGTTTTTGTTTGGAGGTTATGAATTTGATCTGCCATTTGTTTACAAGGAGAAGACTTTTGAAAACGAGGAAAAAACTGATAAAGCTGTGATCTGGTTTTCCGATCGAAACAGTACTACCATGCATTCTCTTTTTGCAGGGGTCAATTTTCCATTTGGAATGTCATTAAAGTTCAAGTATTATCTATCCAACTTTTTCAATCAGGATTACTCAGCTGTAATCGACGGAACTTCAACAATGCCATACGAAAATGTCGAAGCAACCATTTTTTACTTTTCACTAAGCTTTAAAGTTTTTGAAGGAAAAGAATTTTACTATAAGGAGTACTATTAATATTACTTCGGACATCGTTCTTTTTGAAATCACCTTGACTTCCTGATCTGAATTAGAATTAATTATTTAGTTTAGGACGATAAAATTTTATTGATGCTGAATATAGTAGTGGGCTTATTTTTACATCGATCAAAGCTTATTTTACCGCTTACCTTTCGATTGTGCAAAAGAAATATCATTCACTTAATGATGCTTGTTTTACTTTATTCCTGTACGGAAAAGGAAAACATGATCAAGCGCGATACGCTGTTTGAACTCCTGGATCCGGCTAAGACGGGAGTTGATTTTCAAAATTCACTATCCTATTACAAAGATTTTAACATTTTCACTTATCGCAATTTTTATAACGGAGGGGGAGTAGCGATTGGCGATATCAATAATGATGGTTTAGCTGATATATATTTCACTTCAAATCTAAATGATAATAAGCTATACCTCAACAAAGGAAATTTACAATTTGAAGACATTACCGAAAAAGCTGGTGTTGAGGGAACGAGGGGTTGGTCAACAGGCGTGACAATGGCCGATGTGAATGGTGACGGCTGGTTGGATATTTATGTCTGTAATTCAGGGAATATTGAAGGGGATGACAGGATAAATGAGCTCTTTATCAATCAGAAAGATGGCACCTTTACCGAAGAGGGAAAAATATACGGACTGGATGATCCTGGCTACTCGAACCACGCCTCTTTTTTTGATTATGATAAAGATGGGGATCTCGACGTTTACCTTGTTAACAATTCCTTCCAGGCTTTAGGCTCTTTAGACCAACGAACGACTGATCGTATGGAAAGAGATCCTCTTGGAGGTGATAAGCTATTGCGAAATGACATCGGGGAGAGTGGAGTATTCGTTGATGTCAGCCACCAGGCAAATATTTACGGTAGTGTGATTGGTTTTGGACTTGGCGCTGTTGTAAATGATTTTGACCAGGACGGATGGCTTGATATTTATGTTTGCAATGATTTTTTTGAGCGAGATTACATGTACATGAATAATGGCGATGGTACGTTTAGTGAAGAACTCCCGCTGAAAATGCAATCTATCAATCAGGCATCTATGGGCGTTGATGCTACTGACCTTAACGGTGATGGATACCCGGAAATTTTTGTAACGGAAATGTTGCCAAAGAGTGAAGAGCGCTTCAGGACCACAATGATTTTCGAGGATTGGGATCGATATCTTTTTAACCTCAGAAATGATTATTACCACCAGTTTACCCGCAATACACTTCAGCTCAATAATTGTGAGACGAGCCCCCAGGGAATATCATTTAGCGAGATTGGAAGATTAGCCGGAGTGGAAGCAACAGACTGGAGTTGGAGCGCTTTGATGGTCGACCTGGATAACAATGGTTCCAGGGATATCTTTGTCACCAACGGCATTTATCAGGATATTCTTGATCAGGAATTCTTAAACAGGATATCGAATGATCTTGTGTTTAGGGATATGGTTCAGGGGCAGGAAGTAGACTTCAAAAAGCTGATCGAAGCTATCCCTTCTAATCCGATACCTAATTTTGCATTTTCAGGAAATTCCGAATTTCATTTCAGTGACAGCACATCAGCCTGGGGACTGGATCAACCTGGATTTTCGAATGGTGCATCTTACGGAGACCTCGACAATGATGGAGACCTGGATCTGGTCATTAATAATGTGAACATGCCCTCCTTCATTTACGAGAATAAATCCAATGAAAAATATCCGGATCATCATTATCTGAAAATTACTCTTCAGGGAAAAGATCTCAATACAAAGGCAATCGGAGCTAAAATTAAAATGTATGCGAATGATCAACTGATCCAGGTAAACCAAATTCCATCCCGTGGATTTCAGTCATCCGTGGCCTATGAATTAACAATGGGTTTGGGAAAGATTGATAAAATCGATTCGATCAAAGTAATCTGGCCAAGGGGAGACGTATCTGAACTATTTGGTATTTCAGCCAATCAAGCGATAACGATTAATGAGGCAGGATTGATGTCTGGTTTGGCTGAAAAACCGGACGATCCTCAATGGGATTTTTTAGATGTAACCAACCGAATTCCTGATGTTTTTAAGCATGCTGAAAGCAATTTCAGCGATTTTGATCAAGACGCATTGTTGTTTCATATGAATTCAACAGAAGGGCCAAAAATTGCAGTTGCCGATATCAATGCGGACGGATTGGATGATATTTATCTCTGCGGAGCGAAGGGCTTTCCTGGTAAACTGATGGTTCAGCAGCCAAATGGATCCTTTACTTCATTCAACAGGCAATTGTTTGAAAAAGACAGGAATGCGGAAGATACGGACGCTATTTTCTTTGATGCTGATAATGATTCAGATCTTGATCTTTACGTTACAAGCGGCAGCAGTGAAGATCCGGGAAATTCTCCGGTTTTGGCGGACAGGCTTTACCTGAATGATGGGAATGGATCGTTTGTCAAATCGAGGGAATTACTTCCAACAGATGAATTTGAAGGCACCTCATGTGCTAGAAATTGTGATTTTGACGGAGATGGAGACCAGGACCTTTTTGTTGGTGTAAGAATGGAAAACGGGTTTTATGGCTTTCCACAGAACGGTTATTTACTGGAAAATGACGGGCAAGGGCATTATCGCAATGTTACAGCTGAAATAGCGCCTGAATTGCTGGGGATAGGTATGATTAAGGATGCCCGATGGTTTGATTATGACAATGACCAATTAAAGGATTTGATTGTTATCGGTGAGTGGATGTCTCCACATCTTTTCAGAAATGAGAGAGGGAAATTTAGGGATGTGACAAATGAGTCTGGTTTGGATAGTTTCAAAGGTTGGTGGAATTCAGTGGAAACTGCGGATTTAGATGGGGATGGAGACCAGGATATTGTAGCAGGTAATCATGGCTTAAATTCCCGATTTCGGTCAGATAGTCAAAACCCATTGGTCATGTATGTAAATGATTTTGATAATGATGGAACCATCGAACATATCCTATGCAGGAAAATGGAAAATGGTTTTGTTCCCTTCGTCCAGAATAAAGATCTGATCAATCAAATACCATCTCTCAGGAAGAAGTTGGAGGATTTGGATGAAATTACCATTGAATCCATATTCATTGAAAAACAAATTGATAATGCTGTGTTTTTGGAAGCTAATTTCATGGAGACAACCACCTTCATGAATCAGGGAGATGGAACATTTACGGTTCAAAATTTACCGGTTGAAGCTCAGCTTTCGCCGGTTTATTCCATTTATGCCGATGATGTGGATGGAGATGGCATTAATGACCTGTTACTAGGTGGTAATTTGTATGAAGTAAAACCGGAAGCCGGCAGATATGATGCAAGCTATGGCTTGTTTTTGAAAGGGTTGGGTGATGGAAACTTCGAGAGGATAGCGAACTCTAAATCCGGATTAAATATTCAGGGTCAGGTCAGGGATATTAAAAGTGTGAATATCGGTGAGGAAAATTTCTTTTTATTCGTTTTGAACAACGACAAAGTCAATGCATACAAGTGGAACAAATAAATCTTTACAATCCAGCAATCTTACTTCTTCTTTCCATTAAAACCACATCACGCCACAGACCATCCATTTTTCCAATTTTTTCCCGTATGCCGACCGTTCGAAAACCAGCCTTTTCGTGTAGTATAATGCTTCTCACATTTTCTGGAAAAATGCCTGCCTGTAAGGTCCAGATCCCTAAAGATTCACTTTTTTCGATTAGATAGTTTAATAATTTTTTGCCGTAACCTTTACCATTGGATGTAAGTCTGATATAAATACTGACCTCAGACACTCCCTGATATACCATTCTTTTGCTTACTGGACTTAATGCGGCCCAGCCGACTATTTTGCCATTGTCTTCAATTACATACCTGCATTTTTTCAAATGACTATTGTCCCATTCATCCCACGAGGGTGGTGTTTGCTCAAACGTGGCATTTTTGGTCGCTATGCCTTCTTCATATATTTGACTGACTTGTGGCCAGTCATTTTTTGTGAGGGAACGAATGTTCACGGAATTAAAGTTAGGCGTTGATTTTTTACCCTTATCTCGAATCAAAAGTTTTCAATAAGGACCGTTGTCAGATGTAAGGTTTTAAAAATTTAGTGAAAAAACTACCAATTCAATTTTCTTTTTGTAATTTAGACATTGCTTTAACTGGTATTTTATAGTATTTCAGAGAGAGAGTTCTGCTAATCACGGACAATAAAATTTTGAAAAAGCTACTATCGATATTTTTTCTGTCGCTTTTTGCCCTGCACCATGTGGGTTATTATTTTGCATATGTAGCTCTTGACAACAGGATTGAAGATTCCTGGCAAGTCATGTTTGAAAGCAATGATTTTCAGGAAAAATATCTTCAGAAAATGTCCCTTCCTATCACATTTCCATATTTAACTGATCAAGCAGAGTTTATTGATGTAGACGAACAAATGGAAATTGGAGGAGAGTTTTACCGGATTGTTAAGAAAAAATATACACAGGATACGTTACACCTTGTTTATGTGAACGATATTGAAAAGAAGGATATTCATGAATTTTATGAAAAATGGGTCAATAATGTGGCCGACAATGATGAAAATACGCAAAACCGGATATCTTTAAATCATTTACTTGACAAACAGTATTTCAGCAATGATTTTCAATTTGAATTGCTCCCTTCAACCTTTAATGTTGCCAATCACCATAGTTTTTATTTAGACAATTATCTTCAGAATTACCTCACCATTCCTTATCCCCCTCCCAAAATTTCATAGTATTTCTTTTCAAACCCTTTTAAGGGAACATCATTTTAGTCTATTGATTCTGTCCTGTATTTAAGCAGCTTCAGATCAATGGTTTGTATAATAACTTAATAAGAATTAACTATGAAAAATTTATATACATATCGTTTTACATTACTCTCTTTATCATTTATTGTATTTATATCGTTTCAAGCCTTAAGCCAGGGTTGTGTGGCCATACGTTCATTCTCGGGTTGTGGAGGAAGCATCAATAATAGCGCTATCCTTATGCCTGGAGAATCTGTCGTCGGGACGAATTTCCGCTATTTCAAATCATTCAGACATTTTCGAGGATCACATGAAGAAAAAGAAAGGATTGAGAATGGGACTGAAGTAATCAATCACTCGTATTTTTTGGACACCTATTTTAACTATGCATTTGCTAAGCGATTTTATGCTTCAGCTACCATTCCATTGGTATACCATGAACGTTCTTCGATGTATGAGCACGGAGGAAATGATTATGGTGATCGTCATAAAACTTATGCACAGGGATTGGCGGACATTCGAGTGGGAGCTGGCTATTGGCTTATCAATCCTGAAAAATCTCCGACAGCTAATTTATCGCTTGCACTAGGAGTAAAATTACCTACAGGCAAGTATGACTATGAGGGGACTTTTTACAATCAGGGTCAAGAAAAAAATGATACGGATGTAAGGCCAGTTGATCAGTCTATACAGCCTGGAGATGGTGGATATGGTATGACAACTGAATTGCAAGGATTTGTTGCCTTGGGAGATTACTTTGCTTTTAACGGTTATCTGTTTTACTTAATCAACCCGAAAGAAACTAATGGAGTAGAACGCAGACCTGGTAGCGGATCAGAATTCTCCGTTCCTGATCAATATGCTGCCAGACTTGGCTTTAACTACATGACTCCGGTACACGGGTTGGATCTTTACCTGGGAGGCCGATTGGAAGGTATCCCTGCTTTTGACCTGATTGGTGGAAGTGATGGGTTTAGAAGACCAGGATATGCCATATCCATAGAGCCGGGTGTAAACATGTCTTACAAAAGGTTGTTGTTAAATTTTTCTGTTCCAATAGCTTTGGTTAGAAATCGTACCCAAAGCTTTACAGATAAACAAAGAGAGCGTGAAACAGGTGAACCAAGACATGGTGACGCGGCATTTGCTGATTATCTGATCAATTTTGGAATTACTTACAAATTCTTTTCCAAAAAGTCTTCACACTCTGGCACTCCTGATTTTGAAATAACAAACTAAGAGTATTAGATCGATAATATTTAAAAAATGCTAGTCTTTACGGCTGGCATTTTTTTATGGATTTGTTTGCGACCTGACCATGAGAATTAGTTTTTAGCATTTTTTAACAAAATAACCCCTGTGCCTCAAAACATAGCCCGGTTTTTGCAGCGTTTAATTATGTGTAACCGCAAGGAGGTAGCTATGAAAAATATATTGTATTTGACTTTTTTAATTTCTGTCATGTTAGGGTGTGTAGGTCAGAAAAGACTCCAAACTGTACAAGATGAAAACCTTATTATTCAAAATGAAGAAGATGATGATGAATACGAGGTGATCATTATTGATTCGGGATTTAATACATGGTTTGCAACGAACTCAAAACCAATGAATTTTTATTCTCCACAATATTATGAGAATAAAAACAAAATGTATGTAACTGCATGGAATGATTTATTTTATCAGTACAGGGGAAATAGTCCGTTTGAAAACAGAATAGATTACGATTTTAGTATCGACTATGGGGTGGAGTTGAACTATAAGCTATTTTGGTATTTCAAATATGTTGAAAGTAAGTATGGAAGGTTTTATAATTTTCCAGCCTAAAAAATAAAGCCGGGAGTTGATTTCCCGGCTTTATTTTTCTTACCATTTTCTGTCTGTATGTGAAGTCAACCTATTTCTTTTTAAGCTCTTCGATTTGCTTGAGATATTCTTTTTCCTTCTTTTCCATATCTTCAAGCAATTGCTTAAATGTCTCTTCCTGAGCTTTTAATTCACCGTTCTGCTGCTTAGTTTCAATTTCGAATGTTTTTAGTTTGGTAATATCCTTGGTAATACCAAAGATTCCTATCGCATTTCCTTCCTGATCAAGCAATGGAAGTTTTGTCGTAGAAACCCATTGTTCGAGGCCGTTTTCCAGTTTTTCATGGTCGACCTGGTCGACAAAACCATTTTTGGATTTAATGATCTTTTGCTCTGCGTCAAATCTTTCCTGAGCGGCTTCTTTGCCATGGAAGTCAAAATCGGACTTGCCAATCATTTCTTCGAGATTTTTGACCGGGAATAGCTTTAGCATGGACCGGCTGATCCGGATGAATTTACTGTCTTTATCTTTGAAATAAATGAAATCAGGAATATTGTCCATGAGCGAATCCATCAACGCTTTTTCTTTGGATAATGACTCCTGCATTTTATTGTTTTCTTGAAGCTGTCTTTCGAGTTCTTCCTGGGTAGCCTGCATTTCTTCCAGGTTTTGCTTCAATTCCTCTTCCTGGGCTTGAAGCTCCTCATTCCTCATGTTGGTGTCCTCTTCCAGTTTCTTTATCTCTGTGATATCCTTGGTGATCCCAAATGTCCCGATGCAATTGCCTTCTTCATCGAATAATGGCATTTTCGTGATGGAACTCCATTGCACAACCCCATTATCAAATTTCTCCTTTTTGATCTTATCAACAATTCCCTTTCTTGTTCGCATAATTTCCTGCTCCTCGTCGTAATAACTCTGGGCTGTCTCCTTATCATTAAAGTCAAAATCCGACTTACCAATCATTTCCTCTACGTTATTGGCATTAAATATTTTTAACATGGACTTACTTATTTTTAGGAATTTGCTGTCCGCATCCTTAAAATAAACATACTCAGGAAGATTTTGCATCAATGAATCAAGCAATGCTTTTTCCTTGACCAGCGCTTTTTGCATGTTTTCATTTTCCTTGATCTGCCTTTGAACTTCCTCCTGGGTAGCCTGAAGCTCTTCCATATTTTGACGCATTTCTTCTTCCTGGGCCCTCAATTCTTCAGACTGCTGTCGGGAATCTTCGAGTAGTTTTCTGGTACGGTCATTAAGTCGCGCAGTCGAAATGGTTGATGCGATACTTTCTCCAAGTTTTTCAATAAATTCAATTTCATGCTTTTTGAAATCATTGAATGATGCAAGTTCGATGATCCCGAAGACTTCCTCATTTACCTTCAAAGGAACGATGAGGACACTAGACGGCGTCGACTCACCCAACCCGGAAGTAATCTCTACAAAGTCCTGAGGGACCTCGGTCAGGTAAATGGTTTCCTTTTCACGGAAAGCCTGGCCAATTAATCCATCATCCGAATCGATGATGATCTTGTTGTATTTTTTTCGCTCATATGCATAAAAGGCAATTAGCTCCAGGTAAGGCTCATCGGAATTGTCATCATTGTAAACGAATAATTGGCCCTGGTTGGCGTTCAGGTATTTGACAAGATTGGAAAGGATCCGGTCTGAAAGAGCTTCAATGTCTTCTTCGCCAATAGATCGTAAAATATCCACAAACTTAGCCAATCCTTCTGTCGACCAGTTTCTGATCCTGTCTGTTTCAGCAATATCTTTAAGCTTGTCCCTTAGCTGAATCAATGATTCCGCCAATTTATCATCCTTGTTTTGATCTGAATTTTTGTAATCCTTGTCATAATCTCCCTTTTCCAGGTTGCCAATAAAAGACATGGCATTTTGAATACTTCGAGTCAATAGGGCATACGATTGATTTAATTTCTTGAACTGCTTGTTGGAAATATTATTCTCAAGTATTTGAATGTCTCCTTTTTTTATTTTTTCAGCATTTTGAAGCAGGATTTCAGTGGGTTTTTCATAGGCTGAAATAATGAGATATGGAATGGTAATTGCCAGGATAATAATTACCAGTTTTATTGCAATGGATAAGTAGTCGTTGTCTGCTAAAAAATAGTCACCAATGATCAACAAAATGATAATTGAACAAATAATTATGATCGTTCGCTTCATTCGACTTTACGATTAATTTGTTTTTAATGAAATAATTGTAAAATAATGACTTTTACCCGTTGAAACCAATATAATTTATCGTACAGGAATTACATAAAATTTGCGTTGTACCTTTTAATAATTTTATTGTTGAAGGGTTCTATTCAGTTATTTTTAATTTCTTCTGCCTAAAAATTGAAATTAAACTTACAACCTCAATAAATTTGTTATGTACAGTCAAATGATCTGAATGTCTTCAAAAATCAAAATATTGCCCTATAGGAGCCTGGCAAATGGCGATAAGGCATTTATCCGCGGCCATGCCTTTAAGAAGCACCGGGTTAAGGAGTTGAAGACCTATCACAAACAGTTTTCAAACTTCCGCAATGCGGTGCGCAGGTACCAGTTATCCCCATTGAAATACGAGGAGATCCGGGTGGTTCTAAATGGTGAAGAAAAAGTAGTCAGCACCGACAAAAAGGGAATGTTTACCTGTGAGTTTGATATGCATAATTTACCTAAAGGTTGGCATAAATATCAGGTGAAGCTCAATGGAAAGATAAAAAAAGGAGAGGTGCTACATCCAACCAATCATCGCACAGCGGTCATCTCTGATATTGACGATACGGTTTTGATTTCTCATTCCACACGGTTTTTAAAAAAGATGTATTTGATTTTATTTAGGAATGCTCATTCTCGGAAATTAACTCCAATGATCAAAAACTGGACATCCCACCTTCAGGATTTTAATGAAGACCAAAACCCGAAAGAGTTTTTTTATGTTTCCAACAGCGAGTGGAATTTGTATGATTTTCTTGAGGACTTTTTTGATATCAATAAGTTGCCAAAAGGAGTTTTTTTTCTACAAAACCTGCGAAAGGGATTAAAGGATCTGGTCAAAACTGGTAGGGTCAATGACAACCATAAAATGGACTCTATTGAATTCCTGTTTCAATTCTACCCTGAAAAGCCTTATATTCTCGTAGGCGACAATGGGCAAAAAGACATGGAAATATACGGGAAGATCTGTGATAAATATCCCGATAGAGTGAAGGGGGTAATGATCAGGAAGCTTCCCTATGTCACGGAAGCTTATAGAATGGAAAACATGAAAAAGCAACTAGACTTTCACAATATACCATTGGTCTCTTATCACTGATGATCCCGGCTAGTAAAACAAATGCGCCAATTCTTTTTAATTCCTTCAAGCACCACATTCAGTGGGTTCATGATTTAGTACAAAACTACACAGACGCTGATCTGGGTGCTTTGATCAGGGAATTTCAAAAGGGAAATAATTTGTTTTGCGATTATTATTTTGGTCAAAAAAATATTTCAGATGTTATACAAGGCGCCACTGAATATCTGAAGGATAGAAATGTTTTTGAAAAAGATAGGTTTCTCAGATGGCTACAAAAATCATCCGGAAAATACCGGAATTTCCAACTCGACGATGGGTCCGAGTGGACGCTGTTAGTTGCTGAACAGGATCAGTATTTTGTGCACCTTCACCCGGCCAGGTACTCAATATATACCATACGCGTGAGATTTTTAGCGCTTAAAACGGCAATCTTGTTGAAACTGTTCTGCAACTCTGTCGAACCGGATGTGCAAACATTGAATTGGATCAGAACGGAGTACTTACAAGCTTCACCATTGAAGATAAACAGCAGTTTTTCGCATATCAAAAAAGTCCTTAATCTATTTGAAAATACCTCCGTTCTTTCCTCGGAAAAGTGAAGGTCCGCATGACACTTTGAGTTGGTGTTTAGTTTGAATTTGAATAGTTTATTTATATTTATCCGTTTAAGTAAGTTGGGAATACCTTTTTTGCTATGGAGGATAGGAAAATCCGAACCGGAAGAAAACTGAATAAATTTTTCATTGCGCTTGGGGCGTTGATCCTTTTGCCAACTTTCATTTTGCTGATTGTCAAGTTGGAAATGGAAGAGGTGCTTAAAGTGGAAAACGTAGATTTGCATGCTGTTTCAGATATTATAAATTTCAATGATTCTCTCATCGTTCCGATAGTTTATGAAAATATAGAGGTTCTTGATTCGTTGGAAGGCGACAGCTTAAGGCATAAATTTATTGAGGTGCTTCTGCCATCTGTTTTAATTGCTAAATACAGGATAGAGGAAAAGAGGAAACGTTTGATCCAAATTCGTAAAAAGGTAAAATGGCACAAGCGGGATTCTTCATATTATCTACTCCTGAAAGAAGATTATAAAGCTGGTGACCTTGATGATCTGATCTATAAAATGCAAACCCATCCGAATAGCATAGTTTTGGCACAGGCAGCTATTGAAAGCGGGTGGGGGAGGTCCAGATTTTGTAAGGAAGCCAATAACCTGTTTGGAGTATGGTCATTTAACAAAAATGAACCTCGCATCAGGGCATCTTCTCAGCGGGGCGATAAGGCTATTTACCTGAAAAAATACGAAACCCTTTCCCATTCGATCGAGGATTATTTTAAGATTTTAGCAAGAGCTAATGCCTATAAAAGCTTTAGGACTTCCCGGGTTGAAAGCACCGATCCGTTTGAAATGGTAAATCATTTGATCTACTATTCGGAAAAAAGATGGGGGTACGTCAGGCTGCTCAAAATAATTATGAGGAAAAGTGACCTGACTCAATATGATGCATTTAAAATAGATCCTCAATATTTCGTTAAAAGAGTAACCATCAACTGAGTTTCTGTGAAGTATATTTTAATTATCCTTTTCTTCTTTTCATTCTTTGTTTCGTGCAATAAAAAAAATAGCTCCAATGCTAACCAGGTAACATTAATCCAAGATGAGAAGCAAATTGTTGCTTTTATCTATCATCGGTTTGGCGATTCAGAATATCCCTCAACCAATACTAGTCTGGAAGATTTTGAAAGCCATTTAAAATACCTCCAAGAACAAAAGCTCCCGGTTTTAACATTAAGTCATGCTTTGGAATCACTGAATAAAAGAGGTGGGCCTAAACGCATAATTGTGCTAACCATCGATGACGGATTTCTATCGTTTTACGAGAATGGACTTCCTCTGTTAAAGGAATATCAGTTTCCTGCAACATTGTTTATCAATACGGAAACGGTAGGCGGAAATACTTATATGGATTGGGCTCAAATTAGGGAAGTGAAAGAAGCTGGGATAGAGATTGGAAATCATACACATTCCCATTCTTATTTTTTGAATATACCGGATGACGAAAGATATATTGTTTTTCAGGATGAAATTCGACAATCGCAAAAATTAATTGAAGAAAACCTTGGGATTACACCTGATGTATTTGCCTATCCTTACGGTGAATATGATGCAAAAATGAAAGATATTGTTGAGAAGGAAGGGTTTGCGGCAGCCGTTGCTCAAAACTCCGGAGTCATTGGTGGCCAATACGAACTGTTTGCGCTGCCACGTTTTCCAATGTCCTCATCTTATGCCTCGATTTCTGATTTTTCGGAAAAAGTTAACATGAATTCATTAAGCGCAAAGGAGGTAGGAGAAACGCTCCATTTAATTGACAAGGGGCATGATTCTCCGGAATTGAAGTTTGAAATATCAACCAAAAACCTCCAATTTGATCAAATGCAATGTTTCATTCAAGGTGGAGAATGCGTCATGAAAAAAGATACAACTTCCCGAAACTCCCTTGTTGTTTCCATTAAAGCTGAAGCCCCTCTCATTAGACGAAGAACGCTGTATACAATTACCGTTCCCGATCAAGATGGTAATTGGTATTGGTATAGTCATCTATGGATCAATCCATCCGTTTCAGAATAGTAGCCAGGTGCGCGAGGTTTTAAAACAGATACTTTTTATTGACAAATAGAAATCGTATATTTTAATTAGTGATTAACCTTAAGACCTTTTTGCCAATTGTTTGATTTTTATTAAAACCACTAATCAATTGGTAAGAAGAACTATGTACAAATTTTTAGTTTTCGTCGGTGTTGTATTTCTTTCTTTACTTAAACTAACTGCTCAAGACCTTAGATTTAATCATATTACGACAGATGATGGCCTTTCTTCTGGCAATGTCAGAACTATTGTCCAGGATTATGAAGGTTTTATCTGGATTGGTACCGAAGACGGTCTTCATCGATACGACGGGTATGAGATGAAAATTTATAACCTGGATGAAAATGATTCAACCAGTTTATCCAGTAATTTTATTTTATGCCTATTTGAGGATTCCTACAAAAATCTTTGGGTGGGAACCATGGACGGTGGATTGAACCTTTACGACCGGGAAACAGATTCCTTTCGATCCTTTAAGCATGATCCGGAAAATGATCAATCCCTATATGGAGATTACATTCGGTGCATTTTTGAAGGCAAAGACAAGAAGCTGTTCATTGGGTTGGAAAACGGCGCAATCAGCTATTTTAGCCTTTCTGACGATATCCCTGAAAATATAAAGTTCAACAATTTTGAATTTCCTGTTTCCGATGATTTTTATGGCGCCAATTGGGTGAGCTCAATCATTCAGTACAATGAACACCAGCTACTGGTGGGAAGTAACGGAGGAGGTCTTTTTAAATTTAATTCCAATAATAATTCATTTGAAAGATTTAACATCAACGCCATGCAATTTGATGTTCACAGTTTATTCATGGATTCCAAGAATAGACTTTGGATAGGCACCTGGGGTAACGGACTATATATTTATAATGAAACAACCAACGAGCTTGCAAATTATCATTCGCATTCCGGCAAAAGCAAAATCGCCCATAATCAGGTGGAAATGATCAGTGAAGATGCCGAGGGAAACTTCTGGATAGCTACTGATGATGGAGTAAATATATTAGAATCAGAAGTGGATGTTTTCAATGACCCGGAGTTTAAGCTCCTGAGACATAATCCTTTTGAGTCGACCAGTCTGCTCAGCAATTCTGCGAAAGCATTTTATATTGATAACCAGGACAGAATTTGGATAGGTACCTATTACGGTGGTGTAAATGTCTATGATAAAAACACAATAAAATTCCGTCCCATTAGGTCAAAAGTCTGGAAACAAGGGAGTTTGAGTCACAATAATATATTTGCTTTAACAGAGGATAAAAATGGAAACATATGGGTAGGTACAGATGGAGGCGGATTAAACTTTTTACCTGGTGGGGCGTCAAATCTGTTTAGCGATCAATTTGAATTTGTTGATTTGATCAATTCTGAGGGTAATCCGGAAACAAAAATAAAATGCCTGGAAAATGATTCGAAGAACAATATCTGGGTAGGTACCTGGGGAGGTGGCATGTTTAAAGTTGATCCTCATTCCAGGAAGTTTGTTCATTTTAGCGCTAATGCCAATTCCACAAAGTCCATTAATGCAAATGAAGTTTTGGTCATTGAGTCTGATAAGGATGACAATTTATGGATAGGGACTTTCCAGGGTGGATTAAACTATTACAATGCAAAAACTCATCAGTTTAAATACTACAGACATCTTTCCGCCAATAGCAAGCCTGGTCAGGTAGATAAAATAAATGCCATACTGATAGATAGTAAAGAAAATGTATGGGTGTCCAGGGAAGTCGGGGGCTTGAACTTGTACGATCCGGTACAAAATGGATTCATTACAATTCAAAAAGGTGCTCTTACAAAGGATTTGACCATATTGTCTATATTCGAAGATTCAGAAGGAAAATTGTGGCTGGGAACGAACTCTATTGGCTTGATAAAATATGACCGGTCTTTAAATTCTGTCACTATTTATGATCATAAGACTGGCTTAACAGGTAATATTATCACCGCTATTAATGAAGATGATGGAGGGAACCTATGGCTTAGCACCAATAAAGGGCTGTTTAGCTTTGATAAAGAAAACAGTTCTTTTTCTAATTATACCCTTTCAGATGGCCTTCAAGGAAATCAATTCAACCAAAATGCTACTTGTTTCACTTCTGATGGAAAAATGATGTTTGGTGGGGTAAATGGCATGAATGCTTTCGATCCTGAAAATGTTAAGATCCGGTCGGAACTTCCAAAAATAGTTTTTACCAATCTCTGGCTGGACAACGTGGAAGCAAATGTGAGTGATGAAAATTCCCCACTAAAAAGGAATATTATATTAGCTGAAAATATTTATTTAAATCATGATCAGAATTCGTTCAGTATTGGTTTTGTGGCGCTTGACTTTGATTTTTCCAACAGGAATGTTTATGCGTATAAGCTCGGAGGGTTTGACAAGGAATGGAGCTTTATTGGCAAAGACCGCAAAGCCACATTTACGAATCTAAATCCGGGGAAATATTTGCTGCAGGTAAAAGCCAGCAATACCGATGGTATCTGGGGTGACAACATCCATTCAATTAATGTAATCATTCAACCCGCCTGGTGGCAAACCTGGTGGTTTAAGGTCGCGCTTATAAGCGGGTTAATTCTTCTTCTCTATCTGGTTTTTCGTTTTAGGTTAAGTTATCTGATCAATCAGAAATTCAAACTCGAAAAGCTTGTTAAGCAAAGGACATTTGAATTGGAAATGAAGAATGGAGAGCTCAGTGACAGGGTTGATGAGATCAAAATACAAAATGAAATGCTGCACAGCCAGAGATTGGAGATAGCCTCAAAACAGAATGAAATATTAGCCCAAAACGAGGAACTCACTTCGCAGAATGATCAGATCAATATACAACGGGTCGAGCTGGAAAGAGCCCGAAAGAAATTGCAGGAAATCAATGAGCATCTTGAAAAATTGGTCCATAATAAGACCAAAAAATTAAAATCAACTATCAAAAAGTTGGATAAAACCGTCAATGAGCTTGACAGATTTGTCTATAGCGCATCACATGATCTTAGTGCCCCTCTTAAGTCTATCAGAGGGTTGGTACAAATAGCCAAACTGGAGCAAGACAAAGAGAGGACGAAGGAGTACTATAAATACATTGAAGAGAGCATTTACAAACTGGAAAGGGTCATTCAGAGCCTGGTTGAATTTTCGCGAAACACGCATCTTGAGGTAAAGGCTGAACCGATTCTTTTACATTACATGATCAGTGAAATATTCAATGAGTTGTCATTCTGGCCGGAAGCAGCCAAAATAGAATTTTTTAATGATGTTCCAACCGATTGCAAGCTGATCAGTGACACACAACGTCTCAAGATTGTCTTACACAATATTATTGGCAACAGTATAAAATATTCTGATCACAAAAAGGAAAATCAGTTTATCAATGCTTCGGCAACAATAAAAGAGGAATTTTGCCTCCTTACCATCGCTGACAATGGAATTGGAATATCTAAGGAAAGGTTAAACCATATCTTCAACATGTATTACCGGGCAACAGAGCTATCAAATGGCTCTGGTCTGGGACTTTACATAGTGAAAGAAACAATTATCAAGCTCGGCGGTGAAATAGATGTGGATTCCGAACTCAAAATGGGCACAAGTTTCATGATCAAATTGCCTCTTAGTACGGAAAAAATGAAGGTCAAAAAAGAAAAAATGAATGCCTGACTTTGAATGCTATTGAGCTTCCAAATAATCTGTTATAACTTGATCATACATCACCTGAAGCTTTTTGGTTAACGTACCGGGTTTTCCATTTCCGATCACGATATCATCGATCTGGACAACGGGAGTGATCTTTTTTGTAGTCCCGGTCATGAATGCCTCTCTGGCCGTTTTAAGTTCCTCAAACATCAGAGTTCTTTCCTCTATTTTGTATTTCCCTTCACACATTTTCAAAACATTTTTTCTGTTGATCCCTAACAGAATACCTTGATCGGCGGTAATGATCGTATCCTTGTCATCAATAATAAAAAAGTTACTTCGAGTGAGCTCACTGATTTCTAGATTGAAATGATACAGAATATCCGAGGCGCCAGCCTGTTTGGCTTTTGGGAAATTATAAATGCCGACCAGATAGTTTGTGGACTTTATTTCAGGCAAGTCTCTTTTATATTCAAGGGAAATAAGTTTAATCCCTTTTGTAAAATGTTCTTCATTGGGTGGGCTGATAGGTTCATTGATAACAAAAAGCGTTGGTGTGCCGATGGAATAGCCGTTTGGAGACTCTCCTCCTGTTAGCACCATTCTTACCCCTGAGTTATCAATTTGATTACTAGAAAGCATCTCAATAATTAAATTTTTAAGCTCTGGTTTGGATAGGGGTGGCGTGAGATGTAAAAATTCAGCAGATCGGTAAAACCGATCGATATGGTCATCAAAAAACAGAGGTGTTTGTCCAACCAGTCTGAAAAAGTCAAAAACACCATATCCTCGAAGCAGACCAAGATCATGTACATGTACAAGTGCAGAGTTTTGATCAACCAGTTTATTATTAAGAATATATTTCAAATTCATAGATGATTTTATTCACAACATTTCCAAAATATAATAATACTACAATGAGAAAAGAATGTAGACAAACTTGTGAAAATTCCGTTCATCATTTGAGAAATTTCCTTGAATCTTTCAGGACTAACAATCATATTCGTAGCCTGTTTGATCAGCATGGTCAAAACAGTAGAATTATCCTAGTGTGGTATCAAGCATACTGAGACGCTTAGGTTTGCAAAAAGTCAACCTATATTCCCCTCTCGAGAGGGGCGAAGGGGTGTGTTTTCAAAAAATTCGACTTTTTGCAAATATGCAAGACCATACTTGATACAACACTAATAAACCAGAAATTATAAATAACTAACATGTCTAGAGCTTACAATTTTTCAGCCGGTCCGGCTACACTTCCACTGGAAGTTTTAGAAAAGGCACAAAGTGAACTAATCGATTACAAAGGAACAGGAATGTCTGTGATGGAAATGAGCCATCGATCGAAAGAGTTCATTGAAATTACAAAAAATGCAGAAGAAAATCTGCGAAGGCTAATGAACATTCCCTCTAATTATCATGTCCTGTTTTTACAAGGAGGGGCTTCCACACAATTTGCTATGGTTCCCCTGAACCTGTTCAGCAACTCTAAAAAAGCTGATATTGTCAATACTGGAGCCTGGTCGAAAAAAGCCATAGCCGAAGCTAAGAGGTATGGAACAATCAATGTAGTTGCATCTTCTGAAGATAAGACCTTCACTTATATTCCTGAGTTGACCAAAGATATGTTTGATCCGTCTGCGGATTATGTTCATATAACCACCAATAATACTATTTATGGAACGGTTTATCCTGAATTACCGGATGTAGGAGATGTTCCTCTTGTCGCAGATATGTCTTCCAATATTTTGTCCCAGGATTACGATGTGACGAAATTTGGATTGATCTATGCAGGAGCGCAAAAAAATATTGGTCCAGCCGGCGTAACGATTGTCATCATTCGCGATGATTTGGTTGGTCATGCTCTTGAGTTTACACCTACCATGCTCAATTATAAAACCCATGTGGATAATGAGTCGATGTTCAATACACCGCCATGTTATTCCATATACATAGCAGGATTGGTATTCGAATATTTGCTGCATTTGGGTGGGATTGCTGCAATGGAGAAACTTAACCGCGAAAAAGCCAATATTCTCTACGATTATTTGGATAGCTCCAATCTATTTAAAGGTACAGTTGAAAAAAGAAGCCGTTCGATCATGAATATTCCATTTGTGACAGGTAATGAGGAACTGGATACGAAATTTATTTCCGAAGCCAGCAAGCATAATTTCAAAACCTTGAAAGGTCACAGAACTGTCGGGGGAATGCGTGCCAGTATTTACAATGCCATGCCTAGGGAAGGGGTCACAAAACTGGTCGAGTTCATGGCTGAATTTGAAAAAGAGCATTCATGATTGGATAATCACAATACCAAGGCCGAAAACCAAGCTGTTTTCGGTTTTTTCAACTTTATAAATCATTTATAGAATTAACCGCAATTTTTTATTATGTATCAGATCCAAACCTTTAACAAAATTGATTCCACTGGCATTCATCGATTTTCTCTGGATAGCTATGAAGTGGCATCCGAATTTTCCAATCCGGATGCCATTTTAGTGAGGAGTGCCAGCCTGCACAATATCACATTTAATCCAAGATTAAAAGCTATTGCCAGGGCCGGGGCCGGAGTGAATAATATCCCTATTGACAAATGCACAGACAAAGGAATAGTTGTCTTTAATACTCCAGGCGCTAATGCAAACGCCGTAAAGGAGTTGGTCCTCACATCCTTATTCTTATCATCCAGAAAAATATATCAGGGAATAACCTGGACAAAAAGTCTGGCAGGAACGAAGGAGGACGTATCGAAATTGGTAGAAAAGGAAAAATCCAGCTTCGGAGGCCCTGAAATCTTTGGAAAAACGCTTGGTGTTATCGGATTGGGAGCCATCGGGATGCTTGTTGCGAACGCAGCCGAATCATTGGGTATGCGGGTTGTGGGGTATGACCCCTATATTTCCGTCGATGCCGCATGGCAGCTTTCCAAGTATGTTGAAAAAGCTAAAAGCCTGGAAGCGTTGCTTAGCGAATCGGATTATATTTCGCTACATGTCCCTCTTCTGGATTCCACGAGAGAATTTATTAACAAAAATAAATTCAATCAAATGAAGGATGGGGTACGGTTGATGAATTTTGCCCGTGGAGGATTGGTTCATAAAGGAGATCTTTTTGATGCTTTAGATAGTGAAAAAGTATCGTGCTTTGTAACTGATTTTCCTGATAATGACCTGGTTTCTCACGAAAAAGTTATTCCTGTCCCTCATCTTGGAGCTTCTACACCCGAGTCTGAAACGAACTGTGCAGTAATGGCTGTCGATCAGATCAAGGACTATTTGGAAAATGGAAATATCAGGAATTCGGTGAATTTTCCAGCGGCTGATATGCCTCGAAACGGCGGCGCCCGATTGGTGATCGCCAACAAAAATATTCCAAGAATGGTAGGGCAAATCACCTCCGTACTGGCGGATCAAAGCATCAACATTGCCGACATGCTCAACAAGCACCGCGATGACCTGGCATATAACATCATTGATCTGGATGATGATATTTCCGACGCTCAAATTGAAAAAATAAAAACCATTGAAGGCATCATCATGGTGAGATTAATTCCGGCAGTTAAGTAGTAACTGGTGATAAGTAATCGGCAAAAGAAGTATCATCAAATGACTAATTTTCAATAACTGAATAACCCAATAACTCAATAACTTATTAACCAACCACAAGATGGCAAAAATCAAAGCATTCAAAGGTATTCGACCTGTAAAAGATAAAGTAAAGCAAGTAGCTTCCCGTCCTTATGACGTTCTCAATTCAGAAGAAGCGAGGGTAGAGGCAGCCGGAAACCCATATTCATTTTTGCATATAGTAAAGCCCGAAATTGACCTTCCTGAAGATGTTGATCATTACAGCGATCAGGTTTACGAAAAAGGGAAAAACAATTTCGAAAAAATGGTTAGCGATGGAATTCTTTTTAAGGATAAGCAGGATTGTCTTTACATTTATGAGTTGACTATGAATGGCCGTTCGCAGGATGGGATCGTTGCATGTGCTTCAGTTGAGGACTACATGAATGATGTGATCAAAAAGCACGAATTGACCCGGCCGGACAAAGAGGAAGATCGGAAAAAACATGTAAGGACATCCATGACGAATGCAGAGCCCGTGTTTTTTGCCTATCCGAATGTGAAGAAAATCGATGAAGTTGTAAACGATATTAAAAAAGCAGATCCTGAGTACGATTTTGTCGCTGATGATGGGGTCAAACATCGTTTGTGGGTAATCGAAAATCAGGAAAAAATAAATACAATCATTGATGAGTTTGGAAAATTGCCGGCAACGTATGTCGCCGATGGCCATCATCGCACAGCCGCTGCCGCACTTGTAGGTAATGACCTAAAAGCTGAAAATCCCAATCATACCGGAGAAGAGGAATACAACTACTTTCTGGCAGTTCATTTTCCTGATAATCAACTTCAAATCATTGATTATAACCGCGTTGTCAAAGATTTAAATGGATTAACCAAAAAAGAATTCCTTTACAGAATTGAACAATCGTTTGATATACAAAAGATTGGAAATGAATCTTTCAAACCTGCAAAATTGCATCAATTTGGAATGTACCTGGAAGGTGATTGGTACTCCCTGGATGCGCGTGAAGGTACATACGACAATAACGATCCTATCGGCGTGTTGGATGTTACCATTTTATCAGAACAAATTTTGAAGCCAATTTTTCACATACATAATTTACGAACCGATAACCGGATTGACTTTGTTGGAGGGATCCGCGGATTAGGAGAGCTGGAAAAAAGAGTGGATAGTGGTGAGATGAAAATAGCTTTTGCGTTATTTCCCGTTACCATGCAGCAATTGATCGACATTGCCGATAGCGGCCAGATCATGCCACCGAAGACCACCTGGTTTGAACCGAAGTTACGAAGCGGATTGGTGATTCATAGCTTAATAGTATGACCAAAAATCAAAAAACAAAAATCAAATAAATCACAATTGACAATATTCAGTTAATAAAACTTAAAAATTCAAAATAGATATTCTTCAATGCTATTTTGACTTATTTATAATTGCGGAAAAGATTTTCTTCAATTCAGTGGCTTCTGTTTGGAGTTTTTCTGAGAAATCAAAATCTATATTTTCATTTGTTTCCTTTATTAATCTGATGAAAAAGACGCATTCTTTGGCCTCCTTTCTACTTATTTTAACCCTCATTAAAAAATCTTTTTTGCTTAGGGCTTCATTTGCTTCAATGTAGTTTGAACCTACAGAACCAGATGCGCGGATTAATTGTTTTCCATCTTCGATATTTGCCTGAGTTCGATGTAAAGTTTTGATATAAATCCTGATTTGTTTGGCGAATTGAAAAGTTCTCTCCTCCAGATCATAACTTGGCTTGGTCTTTTCAATATCATTCATACGAAAAAATAGTTTTGTGAAAAATAAAGACATAGATAGTTAAAGAACCCAAGATAATAGTTTAGGTCATTGGATTTATGTCGTTTGATAATTATTTGTTATTTGTTTATTGCCTTTTTGATTTTTTAAAACGGTAGTTTCTCACTCAACTCATCTATCCTTTTTGAAAACCCCTGATGAATCTTTTCCAAAAGTTTTGTATTTGTTTTATTCTCAATTTTCCTTCCATCAATTTCCACAACCGGAGTGAGCTCTCCCATCGTTCCCGAGCAAAAAACCTCATCTGCAGCATAGAATTCGGTGATGGAAAGGTTGCGTTCAATCACAGGAATACCAAACTTTATGGCAATTTCAATGACCAGCCCTCTTGTAATACCATGTAGGCAGGCATCGGCATGTGGAGTGAGGAGTATTCCATCTTTTGCCATAAATAAATTGGTGTCATTCAACTCCGCAACGAAACCGTTCACATCCAGCATAACAGCAGCGTCGACACCAGCAAAATTGGCCTGGATCTTTGCCAGGATGTTGTTAAGCAGATTGTTGTGGTGGATCTTGCTATCCAGGTGGCGGGGAGAATTTCTTTGAATAGCAGATGTGATGACCCGGATACCATTCTGGTTATCGTATACCAAAGGTTTCCACTCTGCCAGAACTATTAGTGTCGGGCCGGCCTGGTTAAGTCGTGGGTCCATCCCTGATGTTACTTTTTCACCACGGGTCAATGTAAGCCGGATATGGGTTTCGTCTTTCATCCCATTAGCTTGCAACGTCTCAAAAATCGCATTTTTGATCCATTCCTTTTTAGGGATCTCTGCAAAAGCAAGCGCTTTGGCGGAAGCTTCTAACCGTTCCAGGTGCTTATCGAGGCAAAAGATCTTTCCATCGTAGACCCGCAAGCCTTCCCAAACAGCATCGCCTCCCTGTACGGAACTGTCGAATACGGAAACTTTGGCTTCAGATCTTGGATAGAGCCCATCTTTGACCCAGATTTTTGTGTTTTCATTTTTGGGGTTAAACTTTTGCAGCATTTCTATTCATATTTTAAAGCGTGATCAAATAATTTTTGATAATAGGGAAGTACTTCTTCCAATAGATCTTGTAAGTGGTATGGAACATAGGAGACCATTTCTATTTTTTTCTTCAGGCCGTCACTTTCGTGGACATTGTGATACCAATATTTTGCCCAGGTCCCATCTTCTGATCGGGGCCCCGGATTCCAGTGAAGCATTTTATCGTCGAATGGTATTTCGAGTTTTTCACAGAATTTCTCCATCATCACAGGTGGATCCTTGAGCATTTCACTGCCATCGATGACAACCGGATCTTGTCCTTTTTCAATCAATTCGTTAAAAATTTTCCATTCATCGATCAACCCAATGTCTTCTTCTTTCATGTCAGGGATCACTTTTGAAAATGACGAGATGAGATTGGCAGGATGGCGGATCAGGAAGATGTTCGTTAATTGACCAAGAAAAGACAGGTCCAGGTCAACTAGGTGTTTGGCCATATTCTTAAAAAAGACATTTTGAGAATTGTAATTGCCAAAAATGACTTTTTCCAAAACTTCATCGGGATCGCAGGACATCGAATTCATGGTTTCTTCTTTTCCCGGATGATCAACGTGAGTGTGCTTCAGGTAATAACCGTAAAAGGGCTCATCCACAACAATTGTATCTTTTCTTTGTGCAAAAGAATACATTAATGCCGTCGAAATATTCCGTGGTCCGGAAACAAGGTGAATTCTCTTGATCTCATCCATGCCGAAGTTTACCAATTTTTAATGATTTGATCATGAATTGTATAATAAAATCCATCAACCGACGGGCAAAACAACCATTTCGATAGTAGTCTTTTTTAAATAAAGTCACATCTTTGCGCGCATGTTGGAGCAGGATCGCAACTTTGTTAAGGGAATCATTAACATGCTCATCGCTTCAGCCTTTTTTGCTATTATGGGTGCAGCAGTCAAGGTTGTCGGACGAGATTTTGAAGCTATTCAAACTGTGTTCTGGAGAAATGTTTTCGGCACGCTTATCTTATTTGTCTCCTTTTATTCTCGCCCTGCCTCTAATAAAGGAGGACGACCTGTTTTGCTGGTTTTCAGAGGGGTAATAGGGACGCTGGCTCTGTATGCTTTGTTTTATAACCTGGCCACCATCGAAATGGGAGTTGCTATTACATTTCTCCAGACCAGCCCGATTTTTGTAGCAGTTTTCAGTCATTTTTTTCTAAAGGAAAGGTTAAAGCCTCTGGCGTGGCTGGCTATTTTTGTGGGTTTTAGCGGTATTTTATTCATCTTCAGACCATCGACGACCATCGATTGGACGAGCAATGTGTTGGGATTGTTAAATGGAGTTTTGGCAGGAGCAGCCTATACTTCTTTGCGAGGTCTCCGTAACTATTACGATTCCCGTACGATTGTACTTTCATTTACTCTAAGTGGTTTGCTTTTACCGGTTATTTCCATGGTGGTAGGCGCTTTTGTACCTGTGGAAGGAATTGGATTCATCCTGACCCGGTTTGAATGGCCTCATGGAATGGAATGGTTTTGGTTGGCTTTAGTTGCTGTTTCTGCATTGGCCGGGCAAATGTTCCTGACAAAAGCATATTCCTTCGAAAAGGCCGGGATCATGTCAGCCATTGGATACATGACGATTCCGATGTCCATTTTTATCGGGACGATGATGGGCGATCCTCTTCCCGATTACTGGAAGATCATGGGAATATTGTTAATCATTCTAAGTGGAATGATTATTTCGATCCGCAAAAACAGGTAAAAACATTGGTTTTTGAATTCTCTTATCCAATTAAGGAAATTAATCGATCATAAATTATCTTTACTTTTTACCAAATTGACAATGCCATGGCAACAAACAAAACACAACCCCATGATGGAGATGTATTGGAATTTATTCATTCTGTTGACAATAAAAGGAGAAGGGAAGACTCGCTAAAAATGCTGGAAATCATGCAGCAGGTTTCCGGTGAAAAACCTGTCATGTGGGGGGCAAGCATTGTTGGGTTTGGAACGTATCATTACAAATATGATAGCGGACGGGAAGGAGATTTTTTTCTCACGGGATTTTCACCCAGAAAGCAAAGTTTGTCATTGTACATCATGTCGGGGTATCGAAAACACGCGGAATTATTGGCAAAGTTGGGAAAGTACAAGACCAGTAAAGCCTGCCTGTATGTCAATAAGCTTGAAGATATCGATCAGGAAGTTTTAAAGGAATTAATCGATAAATCAGTCCGGTATATGAGAAACAAATACCATTCCTAGCAGATCATTTTTCCATCAACCCAAGAATTTTTCGAATGTCATTTTACAATATTCTGTCAGATTTTTACTTAAAGCTGAATGTCCCTGATAACATTCCCCAAGACGTAGAAGTTTTAAATCCTTACACTGATGCCAAAGTCCAAAAATTGGTCAATCAATTTTTTAAAAAATACTACTCTGATGATTCGCCGAGGGTATTATTGATTGGAATTAATCCTGGCCGGTTTGGTGGTGGTATTACGGGGATCGGTTTTACAGACCCCGTTCATTTGCAGGAAAAATGTGGCATCCAAAATGATCTGGAAAAAAAGCATGAACTATCTTCTTTATTCATGTATCAAATGATAGAGGCATTTGGCGGACTGGAGAAATTCTTTGCAAAGTACTTGTTCACCTCTGTTTCCCCTCTTGGTTTCGTCAGTGAAGGAAAGAACCTGAATTACTACGATATACCGGAGTCGAAAAACAATCTGGAGGAATTCATGGTTGAATCCATTCAGAAGCAAATCCAGCTTGGAGGCTCCGCAGAAGTTGCATATAGCATTGGGATGGGAGAGAACATCAAATACCTCAACTACCTGAACAAAAAATACCAACTGTTCAAAGAAGTCAGGTCGCTTCCCCATCCGAGGTGGATCATGCAGTATAGAAGGAAAAGGGTCGAGGAGTTTGTCAGCCTTTACGCAGAAAAGTTGTCAATTTAGGTTTTCAGGCAATCTAAAAGCCACATACGAATCTCCTGACTTTGTTCCCATTTTGCCACCTCCGCAGGCAATTACAACGTATTGTACCCCATCAACCGAATAAGTCATCGGGCTGGTATATCCACCTGCGGGAAGTTGGGTCTCCCAAAGCAAATCTCCGTTCTCGCTATCAAAAGCTCTGAATTTTTCATCTTTTGTAGCTGCAATAAAAATCAACCCACTCCCAGTCAGCAATGGTCCCCCGTAATTTTCTGCCCCGGTTTGGTGAATTCCTTTTTCGGTTAATTCCGGGTATTCTCCCAACGGAACTTTCCACAACAATTCTCCCTTATTCAAATCGATTGCATTTAAGGTTCCCCATGGAGGTTTGACAGCCGGATATCCATCCTGATCAACAAACCGGTTATAGCCGGTAAATGTATAAGGGATCTCTCTTTCTGTTGGATTGGTTTTTGTATCCAGATTTTCCCAGTTAACCGTTTTTACATCAAAAAGATAATCTACCAGGACGTTTAATTCATCTTCCGGCAAATGCCTGAAACCGGGCATTCTTCCTTTCCCTGTTTTAATGTATTCGATGATTCCCTCACGATTATATTTTTTATTGATATCAATTAAGGATGGAGAGAATTCCAGTCCGCCCTTTCGATCTGCTTTGTGACAAACTGCACAGTTTTTCATGTAGATCTGTCTTCCTTTGCCGATCTTTCCTTTTTTGTCTTCTGATTTGACCATTACCATTGTCAGGATCCAGGCCATTTCATTGGCATTTACGTACATAATGCCTTTGGGACTCACCGCGCCGCCGCCATATTCAGCGCCTCCGTCAAAACCTGGAAAAATCACAGTACCCCATTCACTCGGAGGGGTGAATTTATGTCCATAGTGTTTGCCTTTTAATTGCTCCTTGACATAAGCATGGGATTCTTCCGATATGTTTGTGATCAGGTCTTCCGTAAAGACTTGCCGAGAGAATGGAGGTGGTTTTATCGGAAAAGGCTGGGTAGGCCAGTTTTCTTCATTTGTTAATAATGATCCCGGTGCAGGCCTTTCTTCAATTGGAAAAATAGGCTCTCCCGTCACCCGGTTGAACAAAAAAACCACTCCATGTTTTGTCAATTGTGCTACTGCATCAACTTTGATCTCATCCTGGTAAAGAGTTACCAGGTTTGGCTGGCAGGGAAGATCACGGTCCCATATGTCATGATGAATTGTCTGAAAATGCCAGAGTCTTTTTCCGGTTTCTGCATTTAAAGCAATCAAACTATTACCGAACAAATTAGATCCGTGCCGGTTTCCACCATGAAAATCAAAGCTTGGAGATCCGGTCGGAACATATACAATGCCTCGTTGTTCATCCAGTGAAAATCCTGACCAGTTGTTGGCTCCGCCTACTGTCTTCCATGCATCTGCAGGCCAGGTTTCGTATCCGAATTCATCGGGATGAGGAATGGTATGGAAGATCCATTTTCGTTTACCTGTTCGGACGTCAAATGCCCGTATATGCCCGGGAGCAGCAACTTCCCCTTCAGATACACGCATCCCCATAATGATCAGGTCTTTGTAAATAATTCCGGGAGAATTGGAAACAATATCATATTTCTCAATTCCTTCCCGATCCAACCCATCGTGCAAATCAATTTTTCCTTTAGTGCCAAATGTCATAATCGGTCGACCGGTTTGAGCATTTATGGCGTACAGGAACGATCCTGCGCTAAAGAATATCACTTCTGTTTCATTGTCAGTCCAATATACGACTCCCCGGTTTACTCCCTGTGCCTGCTTGCCTTGAAATGGATCAAATGTCCAGATGTTTTCCCCGGTTGCGGCATTGAGGGCAAATAGCTTAAGCTGAGGAGAAGTGCCATATAAAACACCATCGATAGCTAGTGGGTTGCACTGGATCTGTGATCGTTCATCGTGATCTCCGGTATTATATTCCCAGACAATTTCCAGCTGAGTGACATTTTCTTTGTTGATTTGATTGATTGATGAATAGTGAGACGCTGATTTATCCCCATGATAAACAGTCCAGTTCTTGTCAGTATCATTATTCTGGCAAGCAGCAAAGATGAAACATACGAGACTTTTAATGAGAAATCGGATTTTCATAAAAAGGTTTGTGAATAAAAAAACTGAAAATAGAGTAATAAATTCCTAAAAACAAAAGCTTAATCTTTATATCAGGCTAGACGCATTTAAAAATTTTGTGTAATTATTGTTAATAATTTTTGTCTCCAAAAACAAATTTTCTTAAGGGACATCTCCCTTCACCCTCTTCAAAGAGGGACTATTGGTGTTTTTGGAAACAAAAATTCCTAAATGCGTTTGCCCTGATCTTTATATCTATTAATCGTTTTATAAAAACATTGACTTCAATCGATCAACACTTTTTTGTCTTCCAATGAGGATAAATATCGTTTTTCATAAGGCTGTGAATCAAGTTTTTCATTTATTTGTAATGTGATGATTCTTGAACAGACAAAGACAACCGTATAGCATAAATGGAAAAATTTTTTGGTATAGACGTTGGAGGCACCAACATAAAAATTGGATTAGTGACTTCAGACGGAGAAATGCTTGAAAAAATCAAATACCCAACAAAGGGCGAATCAGATTTTGTTCCCTATTTTATCAGGATCTTAAGAAGTGAATTTGAGAAGTATCCGGAAGTTAAAAAGGTTGGAATAGGCATCCCGGGAGTTATTTCCAAAGACAGAACTACACTACTTGAAATCCCTAATATTCCAAACCTGAATGGAGTAAACCTCAAAAGTGAAATTAGTGATGCTTTTCCGGATGTGACCTTTCGTTTGGAGAATGACGCAGCGGCGGCGGCTTTAGGAGAATATTACTTTTCGAAATCAGAAACGCCGGAACACTATGTTTTTATCACACTTGGAACTGGTGTTGGTGGTGGGGTGATCATCGATCACGATATTTTTAAAGGAGGAGACGGTAACAGTGTAGAAATAGGGCATATCCTTGTCCACAATAAGAAAACCCTTGAAAAGAATATTGGAAAAAAGGGGATTATAAAAAGGTTTAAGAAACTGAAAGGAAAGTATGAAAGTCCTTTGTATGATAATTTCAATAACGTTCAACCCAAGGAAATTGCTCTGGCTGGATTGGAAGGTGATCAGGTTGGAATTAAAATTTTCACAGAAGTAGGAGAGTTTTTGGGTGAGTCCCTGGTATCGGCTGTTCGGTTTTTTGATATTAAGGCGATTATTATTGGTGGTGGATTAGCTGTTTCATTTGATCTGATTAAGAAGCCCATCCTGAAAATGCTCAATAAAAACCTCACATCCTATTACACAAAAAACCTCATGCTCAAGCGAGCAGAATTAGGAAATGATGCTGGAATAATGGGAGCTGCATCACTTTGCTACCTGAATTAACTAATCTGTTCTGACGGTAAATTCATTTGCGATACCGACAGCGCTGAACCTGACGTACAGTTTAAGAGGGTTGTCCTTGCTTGTTTGGCAGTTTTCATTAGGCTCCATGTAGTAGATATAATATTTCTGATCGCGTTTGTAGAGCTCAATCCCTTCCGGTTTGCCAAGAATATCTTCTATTTCACTCATCTTTTTTCCTCTCAGTTTGAATTTTACCTTAAGGATTTCATCCATTAAATCCAATCTTTCTCCGCTGCACCCGTATTCATCGGCCACCCATGTTTCTGAATCAAAATTTTCAATCTTTTTTTTCTTGTTACAAAATGTCAGAACCAATAAAATGGATAAGGATATTAGAAATACAATCCTTTGAAAAAAATTATTTCCCATATAAAATTGTTTGCGTTAGCGAAACTCTATTTTTCAAAATGTAGAATATTGAAAAAATAGTAAAAATAATTACCGTTACAAATAAAGTATTGAAATACTGATAGTTAGATAAATAATAATAAATTAATACTGGAAAGAGGGCCAATCTAGCTAATTCTGATATAAAAATCCATCTACGCTTTTCAAAGATGCCTCCGAAATTCACGACACCATGGATGATTGCCAGTACAATAATAGCTTTATCAAACATTGTAAATGCCGCCTGGTTAAACAGGAAGAGTGAGGTCAGGATCAGGATGGCGATATAATGAATGACAATATAAAGGTTCAGGTTTTTATGGGCATTCGGATCATACTTTTGATATTCAGGTTGGATATCTTTGGGCTGGATATATCCTCCTAAATATTCCGGCCTCCAGCCTGGTTTCTTAAACAGGATCTTAATTTTATCACTCCCTGACCTTGCTTTCTTAAAATTGTCTAACACAAAATCATAATGAACCAGGTTTGCCCAAACGGCATTCATGCTATTAAGAGGAGTTGTGACACCATAATGAGGTTTTTCTTCTTCCTCCTGAAAAGTACCAAACATTTTATCCCAGATGATCAATGCCCCGGCGTGATTTTTATCGATGTATTTGGGGTCTCTACCGTGATGTACACGGTGATGACTTGGGGTATTCAGCACTTTCTCAAAAATCCCCATTTTGCCGATCGACTCAGTATGGATCCAGAATTGATAGATCAGGTTTAGTCCGGAAGCCCATATGAATGTCCAGGTGTCAAATCCCATAATGGCAATGGGAATATAAAATGGAAAGGACCAGATGGTTTGTGTGGAGCTCTGTCTCAGAGCTACGGATAAGTTATAATCCTCACTCTGATGATGCACGCTATGACCTCCCCAGAATAGGTTGATTTCATGGCTCATCCTGTGCGCCCAATAATACGCAAGGTCGTAAAGAATAAAGCAGATCGCAACGCTCCACCAGGAATAGGGGATGCTGAAAACCGCCAAATGGGAATAAACCAATTCATAAACGCCAATCGATAAAACCTTTAGAAATACACCTGTAATTTGCGAGGTTATACCACAATTGATATTGGTAAGGGCATCATTTAACCGATAGGTTCTTTTTTTGGTTATTTGTTCAACAATTAACTCAATCCCAATCAATAAAAAGTAAATAGGTATAGCCAAAACAACCGGACTCAGATCCATAATTCAAACAGTTAAAAACGAAAATTCCAGTTGGGTTTTTGAGTTAAATGGTTTTGAATTTATGAACTAATTAGAAGTAATCCAAAATGATTTTTGTGATCTATGGCGAATATTGTGAGGGTGAAAGCAATTAAACAATATGTATCAATGATTTCAATTTTAGTCTGCAAAAACACCAATAATCCCTCTTTGAAGAGGGTGAAGGGAGATGTTCTATCAAAAGATCTGTTTTTGCTGACTAAAATTCTTAAATGTGTTTGTCATGGAATAATGTTATATCTGTTTCCATGAGAAAGCAATTTGATTAATTTCGCACCTCTTTTAAATGCAGAACATGATCCGGATTATAAAATCATTTAGAACAATCACATCGATCTTATTCATCGCCATTCTCCTCATTACCTATTCCTATATGATCGAAAGTTTAATGGTTTTTACCAATGTGGAAAAGACCCGTATGATCAAAGTGGAGTCATTGTTCTACATCGGGTTAGCCGTCTTTGTTTTTGTCAATCTGATCTTTTTTCTTTTCGATAAAGCACTTATTTCTTACCGATCGAGAAATGATGTTAGTCCTTTTTTTACCAGTTCTACCTTTCTCGGGTGGTTGTATTTTCTCAACTTGTCTGTCAATATTCTCTTGATCACCATCATCATGTACCTTGGCTTCATCAATAGTAAAGACTATTACCAGTTCATGAGCTATTCAATTTTGCTTTATCTCGGACCCGTTTTAATTATTGTATCACTGATAGCCCTGCCGGTTTTATATTTCAGGTATCGATAATTTTAGAGCCGGTTGATCCAAAAAAAAGAAATAAATTCAATTATTTCATATTCAATTGATAAATGAATTGAGTTTATATAAATATCAATTAATCAAATATTTAAAGTGTTTTATTTACTGGTAAACTTGATATTTTCGTTTTCTCAATGGCTTGCTCGAACCACAATAACATTATTAATTTGGTCGATATTTGAATAATTCATCTTTCACATTTTCAAGAGGAGAAGAGCATGGCAGAACAGAATATTACCTACACGGAAGATAACATCAGGTCGCTGGACTGGAAAGAGCATATCCGGCTAAGACCCGGGATGTACATTGGGAAATTGGGTGATGGGTCTTCGTACGATGACGGAATATATGTTTTGGTCAAGGAAGTGATCGACAACTGTATCGATGAGCATGTGATGGGCTACGGAAAAACCATCGATATAAAAATCACGGAACATAGGGTAGAAGTACGGGATTACGGTCGGGGTATTCCTTTGGGAAAAGTTATCGATTGCGTATCGAAGATCAACACAGGTGGAAAGTATGATTCAAAAGCCTTTCAGAAATCTGTTGGATTAAATGGCGTAGGTACAAAAGCTGTCAATGCACTTTCCCGGTATTTTAAGGTTCAATCTTATCGTGACAGTGAGACCAAGCTGGCAGAATTTCAGTTAGGAGATCTGATCACAGATGAAAAGGTAAAATCCTCATCTTCCCGAAATGGAACGTTGATCGTATTTGAACCGGATGGGGAGATCTTTAAGAATTTTCATTTCGTTCCTGAATATCTTGAAAACATGTTGTGGAATTACTGTTTCCTCAACGCAGGTTTGACGATCAATTTCAATGGCAAGAAATTCCATTCAGAGAATGGCTTGCATGATCTTCTTGAAAAGAAATCGGATACGGAAAGCATGCGCTATTCGATCATCCACCTGATTGGAGAAGACATAGAATTAGCCATTTCACATAATAATCAATATGGTGAAGAGTATTACTCATTTGTCAATGGACAATATACTACCCAGGGAGGAACCCACCTGGCAGCCTTCCGCGAAGCGTATGTGAAAACGATCCGGGAATTTTATAATAAAAATTTTGATGCGACGGATGTCCGGGCGAGTATCGTGGCAGCTATTTCGGTTCGTGTGATGGAACCTGTTTTCGAAAGTCAGACGAAAACCAAGCTTGGTTCGCAAAATGTTGCTCCTGACGGGCCAACCATGCGGACATTTGTCAATGATTTTGTCAAGGCACAACTAGACAATTTTTTGCATAAACATCCTTCCACTGCAGATGCGCTTTTGAAGCGTATCCTCCAGTCGGAACGTGAAAGGAAGGACATGGCCGGTATCAAAAAACTGGCCAATGAACGTGCAAAGAAGGCTAATCTGCACAATAAAAAATTGCGGGATTGTCGCATTCACCTGGATGATAAAAAGGATGAAAGATGTGAAGAAACGATGATCTTCATTACGGAGGGGGATTCTGCAAGTGGATCTATTACCAAATCAAGGGATGTTCAGACTCAGGCTGTTTTCAGCTTACGGGGTAAGCCGTTGAATACCTATGGATTGACCAAGAAAATTGTCTATGAAAATGAAGAGTTCAATCTGCTACAGCATGCCTTGAATATCGAGGAAGGACTGGAAGGATTGCGATACAGAAAAATCATTATTGCTACCGATGCCGATGTAGATGGGATGCACATCAGGTTGCTTTTGTTGACGTTCTTTCTGCAGTTTTTCCCTGATCTTGTCAGGAATGGTCATTTGTACATTTTGGATACACCTCTTTTCAGGGTTCGGAATAAAAAGGAAACCGTGTATTGCTATTCGGAAGAAGAAAAACAAACAGCAATTAATAAGCTTGGAGGTAAGCCCGAAATAACACGCTTTAAAGGATTGGGAGAAATTTCTCCTGATGAATTCAAAGGGTTTATTGGTGATGAAATGCGGCTCGATCCGGTTCTTCTATCAAAAGATACTACCATCAAGAATGTTTTGGAATTCTATATGGGCAAAAACACTCCTCAGCGGCAGGAATTCATTATTGGAAATCTTCGCATCGAACAGGATCTGGTTGAGGAAGAAGTTGTCTAGTTGTTGTGAAATAATTACAAAATGTTTGCTATTGTAATTTTTATGCAATAAATTAAATTTTGTAATAAAATTGCAATATGGAATATGTGTTAATGGCCGATATAATTGACAGCTCTTCAAAGAATGGTATGGAAGTGATGGATTTCTTCAAAGATCTTGTCAATAAAACCAATAAGAAATTTAAAGACAAAATCATATCGCCATTGACCATAACACTGGGAGACGAATTTCAGGGAATAGTCAGCGATTTGAAAAGTGTTTTAGAAATTATTTTTTATATGGAAGAATGCCTTGTGAGTTCTTCAGGTTTTATACAGCTCCGATATGTGATGAATTATGGAGAAATCGAAAGCAAGATTAACCGAAAAAGTTCTCATGAAATGTTGGGAGATGGTCTGAGCAAAGCACGAAAGATATTAAATGACTTGAAGAAATCGAAATTGAAATATGCCTTTAGCGGTTTGGGTGAAAAGTCAGATAAAGAATTAAACCTGGTGTTCTCTTTAATCCAAACACTTTATGAAGATTGGCCGGATAAGGACCTTGAAGTAGTATCGGAATTTATTCGACACAAGGATTATAAGATTGTGGCTGATAAGATCAAAAAGGACTCGTCGAGTACATGGAGGAAAGAAAGAACATTGCGGATGAAAGATTATTTTAATTTGAAGGAATTAAGTTTTGAGGTAATCAAATGAATTGGCAACCGGAACATACTCACCAGATACTGATTTTTCTGGCAATTTTTTTCATAGGTGAAATTGTTTCGACATTGGTATTTGTGTTGTTGTCAAAAGGGTTTAAATCGGGCATTAGAAATTCAATAAGTGTCAAAAGTATTGTAAAGGGTATGATCGAGCGATCATTTGTTTTTATTTCCCTGATCAATCAATTTCCTCAGGCGCTGATTGTGTTTGGAGCCTTGAAGATTGCCACCCGACTGAAGGATAATGAAAGCCAGATCACTAATGATTATTTTCTTGTTGGGAACCTGATTTCCTTGACACTTTGTATAACTTACTATTTAATTTGGAACTTGATTATTTAAGTAATGGCGGAGAACGATAAGGGAAACGGCATGATGTTGCCGGATGACGAAGAAATGCATGAATTAAAGCATGTAACGGGAATGTACGAGAGCTGGTTCCTTGATTATGCTTCTTACGTTATTCTGGAGCGAGCTGTGCCGGCCATAGAAGACGGACTAAAACCCGTGCAGAGAAGGATCATGCATGCCATGAAGGAGCTGGATGATGGAAGGTTTAACAAAGTGGCCAACATCATCGGAAGCACTATGCAATACCATCCTCATGGGGATGCTTCCATCGGTGATGCGATTGTCAACCTAGGCCAAAAAGAGCTTTTGATAGATACCCAGGGAAACTGGGGAGATGTGAGAACAGGCGATAGCGCTGCGGCGCCAAGATACATCGAAGCGAGGCTTTCCAAGTTTGCCCTCGATGTATTATACAACCCTCAAACAACTGAATGGCAGCTTTCTTACGACGGACGTAAAAAGGAGCCTGTTACACTTCCGGCAAAATTCCCGCTTTTGCTTGCTCAAGGGGTAGAAGGAATTGCAGTAGGTTTGTCTACCAAAATATTGCCACATAACTTTTGTGAGCTGATCAAGGGCTCAATCGATATTCTGAAAGGAAAAAAGGTCAGAATTTATCCTGATTTTCCAACTGGTGGAATGGCTGATTTTTCAGATTACAATGAAGGACTTCGCGGTGGGAAAATTCGAGTCAGGGCCAAGATTGAAGAACTAGACAAAAAGACACTTATTATAAAAGACATTCCCTTTGGAACGACAACTACCAATTTGATCGAATCCATCATCAAGGCAAATGATAAGGGAAAGATCAAGATCAAAAAAGTCGTTGACAACACTGCCCAGGATGTGGAGATCCTTGTGAGCCTTGCACCGGGACAATCACCTGATATTACGGTGGATGCTTTGTATGCATTTACCGATTGCGAAGTTTCCATTTCTCCTAACTCATGTGTGATCGTTGAGGATAAGCCTACTTTCCTGAGCGTCAATGAAATGTTGAGGATAAATACGGATCAGACAGTAGAGTTGCTTAGAAGAGAACTGGAAATTAAGAAAGGGGAACTTCTTGAAAAAATTCTATTCTCTTCACTGGAAAAGATTTTCATCGAAAACAGGATTTACCGCGATATCGAGGAATGCGAAACCTGGGAAACTGTTATTCAAACGATTGACAAAGGTCTCGATCCATTTAAAAAGCAATTCTATCGGGAGATCACAGAAGAGGATATCGTTCGGCTTACAGAAATTAAGATCAAGCGTATCTCAAAATTTGACGCATTTAAAGCGGATGAATTGCTGAAAAAACTGCAGGAAGATCTGAAAGAAACCGAATACCACCTGGATCATATTGTAGATTTTGCCATTAACTATTATCAAAATTTACTGGAGAAATATGGCAAAGGAAGGGAAAGGAAGACGGAGATCAAAAGCTTTGAAAATATCCAGGCCACGGTTGTTGCAGCCAATAATGCTAAACTTTATGTTAACAGGGCAGAGGGTTTTATTGGACATGGCCTAAAAAAAGACGAGTACATCAGTGAATGCTCAGACCTGGACGATATCATCGCTTTTCGAAGGGATGGTAAATTCAAGGTTGTGAAAATTTCTGATAAGGTTTTTGTGGGCAAAGACATACTTTATGCGGGTGTATTCCGCAAAAACGATGAAAGGATGGTTTACAATGCCGTCTATCTGGATGGAAAAACAGGTCGGTCGATGGTCAAAAGGTTCCAGGTGATGGGAGTGACTCGTGACAAGGAATACGATCTGACGAAGGGAGCGCAGGGATCAAAGATATTATATTTCAGCGCAAACCCTAATGGTGAAGCCGAAGTGGTTACCATCTACTTATCATCCCGGGCACGGGCTAGAAATAAAGTTTTCGACTTTGATTTTTCCGAGTTGGAAATAAAAGGCAGAGGCGCTGGAGGAAATATTGTCACCAAATATCCCGTTCGCAAGATCGACATGACCAGTCAGGGTGTTTCCACATTAGGTGGATTGGATATTTATTATGATGATTCTGTGGGTAGATTGAACAAGGATGGTCGAGGTAAGAAGCTTGGAGTATTTAATGGCGAGGATAGTGTTTTGACAATTTATAAGGATGGTACTTATGAATTGACAAATTATGAACTGACTAACCGCTATGATGAAACCAAAATCATGTTGATTGAAAAATTTGCTCCCGATGCAGTGATTTCTGCAATTTATTACGATAGTGCCTCAAAAACTTCATTTTTGAAAAGATTTCAACTCGAAACTACCACTTTGAATAAGTCGTTCAGTTTTATATCGGATTCCAAAGGTTCAAAACTCGAATTTGTATCGACCATTGAAAATCCTGTAATCGAATACCATGTAAGGGGAAAAGGAGGTGGAAAAGTCACACATAAGAGCAATTTAGCGGAACTTATTGAGGTAAAAGGTTGGAAAGCAATTGGTAATAGATTCTCCTCTGAAAAGATCTTGAAAATCATCGATCAATCAGTCAGGGATGAAAGTGTTGACATTTCTGAAAAAGGAGAGGAAGAAAGGGTTACCAATACCGGAAATGAGAATAAAGACGAAAAGGATCATAAACAATTGGAAAAAAAATCTTCAGGACAAGAAAAAAAACCTTCTTCAGGAACTGATAAAACCTATGAAGTAGGCGATACTATTGACCTGGATATTGATGATAAGAAGGATAAAGATCAATTGGGTTTATTTTGAAACATAAACAATTGATCTTAGCATCCGTTATCCCAATAAAAATTCTTTAATTGCGAGTGTGAATAAAACATCTTTTTTCTGGGTTATTATTGTCATTTTAGCAGTTTTAACTCACACCAGTCAACCAGTTTTTTCTCAATCACCTACCCGGATCAGCGGTAAGGTGACTGATCAATCGACCGGTGAAGCTGTTCCTTTTGTTAACGTTTTTTTTTATGGATCTCAGGTAGGAACAACTACCGATTTTGAGGGTAGATATCAACTGTCTACCTATGAACCATTTGATTCATTAGTCTTCTCATATATTGGATATAAAACAAAAATTCTCGCCATAGAAAATGGAGAGTCCTACACCTGGAATATCAACCTGGAACCGGAAACGAGAACTTTGCAGGAAATAGTTGTTATGAGTGGGGAAAACCCGGCTTGGGGGATCATCCGCCAAACAGTGGATCACAAAAAAGAGTACAATAAAAGCGAACTTCGGGCTTACGAATATGATAGCTATACAAAAGTTGAGCTGGATATTGACAATATAACAGAGGAAGCCAAACAGGAAAGGGTTTTCAGGGGCATAGCTCGTGTGATGGATAGCATTGCTGACCTGAGAGGTGAGGATGGTAAATCCTATATTCCTATTTTCTTTTCAGAAGCGCTTTCCAAATATTATGTAAAAAATAATCCATATTCCCGCCGGGAAGATGTTTTAAAATCAAAGATCTCAGGAATAACTGTCGAAGACGGTACAATGACCAGCCAGATTGTCGGTGCATTTTACCAGGAATATAATTTCTACGAAAATTGGTTGAAAATTTTAGAAAGGGAGTTTGTTTCGCCCATCGCTGATGGATGGAGGATGTACTATGACTATGAGATCATGGATACGGTATTGATTGGGGTGGATTCCTGTTTTCAGTTAAGTGTAGTCCCAAAAAGAAAGGAAGATCCCGTTTTTTCTGGTAATATTTGGATAACTAAGGACGGTTATGCACTAAAACAGGTCGATCTTAATATCGACAAAAATTCAAACCTGAATTTTATTGAAAAAGTCAAGATACAACAGGAGTTATTGCCAACTGATGAAGGGAATTACCTTCCAGTTAAAAGCAGGGTACTGATAGACGCATCGCAACCCAATGAGAAAACACCTGGAATTATCGCAAAGTTCTATAACGCTACCAAAAACTGGGAAATTAACAAGTTGCACCCACCTTCTTTTTATGAAAACCAGGTAAACATGGAAGAGGACATGTTTATTCATGATGAAGAGTTTTGGGAAGAAAATCGATACGATCCGCTTACTGAAGAAGAAAAGATCACTTATAAAATGATCGATACTTTGAGAACGGTTCCCATTATAAAAGCAGGGAGGAAAGTATTTCAGGCGATGATGACAGGCTATGTCAGGGTCGGAAAGTTTGATATGGGGCCTTATCTTTATACATATGCGAATAATGAATTGGAAGGGAACAGGATCGTCGTTGGCTTTCGTACGAATGAGTATTTAAGCAAAAAAGTATATTTTAAAGGGCATCTTGGTTATGGCACAAAAGACAACAGATTTAAATACAATGCTGGGGTAGGCTGGATCATTAAACGTAAGCCATGGACCGAATTAGGAGTTACTTCACGATATGACATTGAGCAGGTAGGTGTAAATTCGGAAAAACTGACCGAAAACTACATATTTTACGCTGCTACCAAATTTGGACAAATGGTTGGGCCTTATGAACACCACCATCAGAGACTTTACTTTGAAACAGGTCTTGCCAAAGGATTGCAGCAGAGGGTTGAATTCAACTATTATCAATTTGATCCTCTTTACAATTTCCAGTACTACGAAGACCCTTACAGTTCGGAACCTACCGTCCATACGAATTTTCAATCTACTTCAATTAAATTAATCACGCATTGGGGCAGGGATGAGACTTATCTTCAAAATGGAAATTATAGGATCAACCTTGGCGCCAGAAAAGCTCCCGTTTTCCACTTTATCTATAGTCTAGGGTTTACCGGTTTGCTGGGTAGCGATCTGAACTTTCACAAATTTGAGTTGCAGGTCGATCAAAAAATGAATCTCGGTTTGATCGGAACTTCCAGATTTAGATTTAATGGAGGATATGTTTTGGGGCAGGTCCCATACCCGGCGTTGGAAAATCATGTTGGAAGTGAGTCCTTTTTCTATACAACCGGAGCATTCAACACCATGAACTATTCCGAATTTATCAGTGATCACTTCGCATCTTTGAAGTATTATCATTCCTTTCAGGGACTGATCATGAACAAAATTCCATTAATGAAAAAGCTGAAATGGAGATTGTTGGGAACAGCAAGTGTATTGTACGGAGGAATGAGGCAAGAAAATATTGATGTCATTCCAGTAGCTGATGAGGATGGAAACCCTTTGCGGTTGTTCAATGTGTTGGATGAAAAACCTTTTGTTGAGGTGGGATATGGCATTGAAAATATTTTTAAAATTGTTCGCGTGGATTTTCTTCACCGGCTAACCTATTTGGATTTACCAAACGTTGACCAATTTCAGGTAAAAATTAGCTTTCAGATCATTTTATGATAATATTTGTGGCATCATGAAAAATGCTGGTATTTTTATCATTTTATTGACCTTTTTTGCTTGTGGACAACCCAGAGACACCTCTTCACCAGCTAACTTTTCCCTTCAATATTCCGATCAGGGTAACATTGAATTTTTACGTGAATTAATTGATGACAGACCAAATAATCCAAAAAATTACGTACGGTTGGCTGAAATTTATCTTGAGCGTGGGAATACCCGCCAGGCAATCCAACTGCTTAGGTCTGCCAATGAAGAAATTCCTGGTAATGAATCCATTGAAATGCTTTTGATCAAGGCATTAATACAAACTGATAATAAGTATCAGACAGAAGAATTGATCAGGAAAGTTAATTTAACTACCGAGAATATTGATCACTACATTCTTCTGGCTGAGTATTCCAATTACAAGAAAGAATATACCAAAGCTCTTGATAACATTAACCGGGCGATTGCTCTTGATAACGGAGATGCCGATTATTTTGACCTGAAAGCTAACATACTTTTACAGATAGATGATACAAGTGGGGCAGTAAATAGCTTTGACCGGGCATTGGAAAAATCCAATGTAAAATATTCTACCATTGTCAGCTACCTGGAATTGTTGGCAACTTTAAATGATAGAGAAAAGTTTCAAGAAGTCTACCATCTTATTCCTGGTCGATATCGTGAAGATCCACGTACATATTTATCCATTTCGGAATATATGATCAGAACAAACGACCTTGATTCTGCAAAAAATCTGGCGTTTCATGTGAACAATCCAAATTTCGAGAGAGAGAAAGTAACTAAACTGGTGAGGATAAATTTCAATCAACGCAATTATGACTCTGTCTTATTCTATTTATCCGATTATAAATTAGAATCACCTGAATTGCTGTTGCTTGAAGCCAGGACTTATGACCGGATGAATCAGTATCAGAACGCTGAAAATTCCTATCTTGAAATATTGAAATCCGACTCTACGCATATAATTGCTCGCCAGGAATTAGAGAAATTGCAAAGAAAAGTTAGATATTTGCGAGACTTAAAAAGAAGGGAAGAAAATAGAATAGATTTTATTCAGATTAGGCCTTTAGTACCAAATAATTAGTTTTTTAAATGAGTGACAAGCAGATAAAAATTACCCTACCGGATGGAACTGTCAAGGAATATCCGAGTGGTGTAACAGGAATGGATATTGCCATGTCGATAAGCGAAGGACTGGCAAGAAATGTATTGGCAGCAAAAGTGAATGGAGAGGTATGGGATGCCTCCAGGAAAATAACGGACGATGCGACCGTACAGCTTCTCACCTGGAATGATAAAGATGGTAAATCCACCTTCTGGCACTCATCTGCGCACCTTATGGCAGAAGCACTCGAAAGCTTATTCCCCGGAATCAAATTTGGTATCGGGCCGGCTATCGATACAGGGTTTTACTATGATGTTGACTTTGGTGATCAGGAGTTTGATCCGTTAAATGACATTCCGCGTCTTGAAAATAAAATGATAGAACTTGCCCGTGAAAAGAGTGAATATCAGCGGCAGGAAATCGACAAAAAATCAGCGATTGAATATTTCAAGGAAAAAGGGGATGAGTATAAACTCGAATTGCTGGAGGACCTGGAAGATGGTTCGATAACATTTTATCATCAGGGAAACTTCACGGATTTATGTCGCGGCCCGCATATTCCGAATACTGGTTTTGTCAAAGCTGCTAAAATCCTCAACGTAGCCGGAGCTTACTGGCGAGGTGATGAAACCAGAAAACAGCTGACAAGATTATATGGAGTGACTTTTCCCAAGCAAAAAGAGCTGACCGAGTATTTACATTTACTGGAAGAAGCGAAAAAACGCGATCACAGGAAGCTGGGAAAAGAGCTGGAGCTGTTTGCATTTTCAGAAAAAGTAGGGCAGGGGCTACCCTTGTGGTTGCCAAAAGGAACTATGCTACGGGAGCGTTTGGTTGATTTCTTGAAAAAAGCGCAATTAAAAGCTGGATATGAAGCGGTAATCACTCCTCACATAGGAAACAAGGAACTTTACATTACATCCGGTCACTATGAAAAATATGGTAAGGATTCCTTCCAACCTATTAAAGTACCTGATGATAATGACGAGTTTCTTTTGAAACCCATGAACTGTCCTCATCATTGTGAAATTTATAAGACCCGGCCGAGGTCGTACAAAGAGTTACCTGTACGTATGGCGGAATTTGGAACCGTATACCGCTACGAGCAAAGCGGGGAGCTGCACGGGCTGACCAGGGTGCGGGGGTTTACACAAGATGACGCCCATATATTTTGCCGTCCGGACCAGGTAAAGGATGAATTCAAGAAGGTAATTGACCTGGTTTTGTATGTCTTTAACTCTCTTGGATTTGAAAATTTTACGGCACAGATCTCCTTGCGAGATCCTGATAACAAATCCAAATACATTGGTGATGACAAGAACTGGGAAATTGCTGAACAGGCAATTATCGAAGCAGCGGAAGAAAAAGGGCTAAATACGGTTACCGAGTTGGGAGAAGCAGCTTTTTATGGGCCAAAGCTCGATTTCATGGTAAAAGATGCCCTCCAAAGGAGCTGGCAGCTGGGAACCATTCAGGTTGATTACAATCTTCCTGAAAGATTTGAGCTGGAGTATGTTGGTTCTGATAATCAAAAGCACCGACCGGTAATGATCCATCGGGCTCCATTTGGATCACTGGAAAGGTTTGTAGCGATACTGATCGAGCATTGTGCAGGTGATTTTCCGTTATGGCTTTCGCCGGAGCAGTTTATCATTCTTCCTATATCTGAAAAATTTGCTGACTATGCGAATGAATTGTTAAGATATCTCGAAGAACACAATTTAACAGGTAGTGTGGATCACAGGGATGAAAAGATTGGAAGGAAGATACGTGATGCCGAGGTTAAGAAAATACCATTCATGTTTATCGCTGGTGAAAAAGAAAAGGAAAATTCAACTGCGTCAGTCAGGAAACATAAGGAAGGCGACATTGGATCATTTAATCATGAGCGGCTGATCGAATTCTTGAATAAAGAGATGCACAAAAGTATGAATTTGTAATTTTCTTAGTAATAATTCTTTTTATTAGATTTCACTAATAAAATTTATTTGCAGATATTTGCAGCTTGTTTAAATCGAGAACTATAAAAGGAGGTAAATATTAGAAGACAAAATCAAAGGTATTACCGTGGTCGGCAAGAAGAGCCATACAAGGTAAATGAAAAGATCAGGTCAAGAGAGGTAAGGGTTGTGGGCGAAAATATCCAACAAGGCGTCTATAGAATTGAGGAAGCTCTTGGACTTGCTCAAGAGCAAGGTTTGGATTTAGTAGAAATTTCACCTAATGCTGATCCGCCGGTTTGCAAAATAATTGACTATTCGAAGTTCAAATACGAACAAAAGAAAAAGCAAAAAGAAATAAAGGCCAAAGCGCATAAAACCGTATTGAAGGAGATTCGGTTTGGCCCAAATACAGACGACCACGACTTTAATTTCAAGCTGAAACACGCCATCAACTTTTTGGAAGATGGAGCAAAAGTGAAGGCTTATGTCCATTTTGTCGGAAGGACGATTGTTTTCAAAGAGCGGGGCGAAATACTTTTATTAAAATTCGCGCAGGCGCTTGAAGAATACGGTAAGGTTGATCAGCTGCCGAAGTTAGAGGGTAAAAGAATGACTTTGATCGTATCTCCAAAAGTTCAGAAAAAGAAATAATTAATTAACATATATAAAAATGCCAAAAGTAAAAACAAACTCTGGAGCGAAGAAGAGATTTAAGTTGACAGGAACTGGCAAAATTAAAAGAAAGCATGCTTTTAAAAGCCATATCCTCACTAAAAAGGAAACAAAGCAAAAGAGAAATTTAACGCATTCTACTCTTGTACATAAATCTGATGAGAGAAGAATCAAAGATTTATTGAATATCTAATTCAGGTTTTTTGTTTAACCAGGTATTAGGCTGAAGTTCTGTCAAAAGACAGGCGCCTGACACCAAAAAACGTATTAAAATGCCAAGATCAGTAAACACAGTTGCTTCAAAAGCAAGAAGAAAAAAAATCCTGAAGTTTGCCAAGGGCTACTTCGGAAGAAGAAAAAATGTATGGACTGTCGCAAAAAATGCCGTTGAAAAAGGATGGCTTTATTCATATCGCGACAGGAAAACCAAGAAAAGAAATTTTAGAAAACTTTGGATTCAGCGTATCAACGCGGGTGTGCGAGAACACGATTTATCCTATTCAAAGTTTATGGGTGGCTTGAAGAGTGCTAACATCGACATCAATCGAAAAGTATTAGCAGATCTGGCGATGAATCATCCGGATGCTTTTAAGGCAATCGTTGAAAAAGTAAAATAAATTTCATTTAAGATTTTTCGGAGGCTGTCCCGAATTTTGAATTTTTCAGAAACAAATTAATTCTGAATTACAAACTTCCGGGACAGCCTTTTGTATTTATATCCCCTTAAATTTTTTTGCGAAGTATTAGGTGATAAGCGTAGTAATAAAATCAGCCTATTTTTATCATTTTTTCAAAAAAATTCTCACACCTGTTTTCTTCTTTTCACAATAAAATCTTTCTCAATTACTCATTCTGGGAGTATTTCTTATTTGAATTTATTTTTTAGAAAGATTCTATACATAAGTAAGGTTAGCGTAATTCGTGTCTTAATAAAAAGAATAATATTGGCTTACTTTGTTAAGAGAAAATTAATGAACAGTACAACAAACATATCAGTTGCACTTAAATTTTTTCACTTGAGATAGAATTTTAGTTTAATAATTTTTAATAGCCGAAAACGCACTTTAAGAAATCATCAAAGAGTATAATTTCATAGGTTGTGGTTTAATGTTTGTCAAAAGGCCGGTAATATGTATCGGTCTTTTGCTTTTTAAAACCCACTTGAAATACTCTTCTTGCACATGCAACCTTTGAGATTGAATTAGTAAAAGGTACTGATCAAACAAGTTATTAATCAAACTCAACAAAAATGGAAAATCTAGATTTTAGTGATTCGACAACCTTATTCATTGCGATTGCAATAGGTGTGGTGTTTTTAGCGGGCATAACGCTGGCCCTTCGTGAAGTTTGGTGCTGGTATTTTAAGTTTAACAGGATAGTGAAAAATCAAAATAATCAGATAGAACTTCTTTATAAGCAAATTGATTTGCTTAGTTTAATTGCATTGAAGCACAGAGTTCCTGATACTAAGATCTACGATGCTATTACCCGTGAGCTGGATGAAAACCTTGTCTCAAAAGGATGGATTGAGCAACAACACGATGCATAATAATATTTAGTGGTATGAATAAATAAACCTTCTGGATTTCTTGTAGATTCAGGAGTATTATAAAAAACAACTGCCGGTCTAGCCGGCAGTTGTTTTTTGCTTTAATATACAATTTGTAAATGGTAGCGGGGAGCAGAATCGAACTGCCGACCTCAGGGTTATGAATCCTGCGCTCTAACCATCTGAGCTACCCCGCCAAATGGGAGTGCAAAGATATAAATATGGAAAATATTTCCATTCACTTCCTTGAAAAAAATATATTCTATAGATTCTACAGCACAGCAGCCATCTGTTCATACGATTTCCAATTGGTTGATAATTAAGAAGTTTCGAAGAAAGATAGGATATTGAAGATTTAAGATTTATTTTGTTTTTATTGAAAAACTTAATTAAGATTAGAAACTCTTAGGGAATAAGGGAAAGTGGAACGTTTTATAAATAGATTTTTTACTTAAATATGGAGATATTTAATTCGTAATGGCAAAAAGAAAATATGTTCATGAATTTGAAATAAATGCATCCAAAAAGATGCTTTACCCTTATCTAAACACCGCCAGTGGTCTCTCTCAATGGTTTGCCGATGATGTTACAATAAACGAAGACAAGATTTTTAATTTTATCTGGGAAGATGAAGATCATCCCGCCCGCCAGACAAATCACAGAACCAATAACTATGTGAAATTTGAATTTATTGATGATGAGGACGACCCTAGTTATGTTGAATTCAGGTTGGAGGAGAATGAGTTAACCCAATCCGTTTTCATTAAAGTTATCGATTATTCGGGTTTTGATGATCAGGAGGAGCAGGCGGATGTTTGGGATAATCTACTTTATACCCTCAAAGAAATAGTAGGAGGATAATTATCGTTATCTTTGCGAAGATTTCCGTGACGGGTATATATGAAAAAACTCGATAAGCTTTTATTGTCATCTTTTTTCGGGCCATTTATCATTACTTTTTTTGTGGTGGTATTTATCCTTCTGACGGTATTTATGCTCAAATACTTTGATGAATTGGTGGGGAAAGATTTGGGTTTTGCCGTTATATCCCGGTTAATATTTTATTTCAGCATTAATATGACTACAAATGCCCTCCCTTTGGCAGTTTTGTTGTCATCGTTAATGACTTTTGGAAATCTGGGTGTCCATTCCGAGCTCACAGCTATAAAAAGTTCAGGAATTTCATTTTTGCGGACAATGCGGCCGCTTTTCCTGGTAACCTGTATCATCGTGGTAATCGGCTTTTACAATAACAACTACATCGTTCCCAAAGCTAATCTAGAGGCATTCAGCCTGTTGTACGATATTAAACAAAAAAAACCTGCTCTCGACATCAGGGAAGGTGTTTTTTATAGCAACATTCCGGGATATAGCATTAAGATCAATGAAAGAATGGATGATGATGAAACCCTGAAAGATATCATTATTTATCGACACTTCAATACCAGGGGAAATAAGGAGATCACGCTGGCTGATTCTGGGAAAATGTACAATATTCTCAACAACCGGTATTTGGTTTTTGAACTATTTGATGGAAAGGATATTCGTGAACAAAATCCTCAAAGAAGGAGGGGGTACAAACGAGACAAAAGCGCAAACCCCTATTTGAGAAGCTCATTTTCACAAAGAAAGATTGTCCTTAATCTTTCGGAATTTGATCTGAAAAGAACGAAAAAAGAATTGTTTAATAATAATCGGCTAATGAAGACCATTGACCAGCTTAGGGCTGATCTGGACTCTATGAACACAGATTATATTGATACAAAGTACCAAATTTACCTTAATGTTCAGAACATGTTTAAGTATCACGCTCCGGAGGTTCTTGAAAAGCGTGGCCGGATTGTTGATTCGCTGAAAAGCATACACCGACGGGATACAACATTGAAAATCGAAGAAGAAAGAAGGCCTGATACGGTTAGTGAAGAGTTTATTGTCAAGGATTTGGAACAGGGTGATAGTGCTGAATTAAAATTAAATCCGCGATCTCAATATGTGCTTGAAAATGCGGACTCTGCACAGCTGGAAAAGGCCGTTCGGATCCAGAATAAAGTATTAAAGAGAAATATTCAACTGGAAAAAACAACCAAAAGGAAAGGGATAGGCGTACCAGATGATACAGTTATTACCCAAGGTGAAAAAATTAAGGACAAAGTCATTGTTGCGGAAGCTGACAAAGACAAAAAGAAAATAAAACCCGCACCTGCTAACTCCGATTCCATTAGGAGTGCCAATCTCCATCAATCCATGGTTGTTGAAAGTGATTCTGTAAAAAGCAGGGAAGAGGTATTGGATAGCCTTATTAACACGGACAAGGTAAGCACCATGGCTGTTTCAAAGGCTTTAAATCATGTAAGGTATGTGAAGGGCAGCCTTGTTACAAATAATAGTCAGATCGACGATAAAATAAAACTGATCAGGAAGTTTGAGATTGAGAGATATAAAAAGCTGGCTATGGCGCTAACGATCCTGGCAATGTTTTTAATTGGTGCACCTCTTGGGGCAATTGTCAAAAAGGGTGGTTTGGGGATGCCTGTTTTATTTTCCGTGGTTTTTTTTGTGTTGTTCTATATTATTTCGATGCTTGGAGAAAAGTGGGCCAGACAAGGGATCATGGATCCGTTGATTGGAGTATGGTTAGCCAATTTTGTGCTATTCCCAATTGGGATAATTTTTCTCATACAAGCCAGAAGAGATGCAAAACTTTTTGACTCTGATTATTATATCATTATGTGGAACAGGATGAGAAAGTTTTTCCAGGCAATTAAATCAAGCAAATAATTAGCTACAATAATATATTATTTATAAATTTGCGGAATTTTAAAAATAAATTTTGACTAAGCATGTATTTAACAAAAGAGAAGAAAGAAGAGTTGTTTGAAAATCATGGTCGGTTGAAAGCAAAGACAGATACAGGATCTCCTGAGTCACAAGTTGCTTTATTTACCTACAGAATTAATCATTTGACTCAACATTTAAAGATCAACAAAAAAGATCACTCATCACGACAAGGGCTATTGAAGCTAGTCGGTAAAAGAAGGAGATTGCTGAATTATCTTCACGAAAAAGATATCGAACGATATAGGGCAATTATCAAAGAGCTAAATTTAAGAAAATAATCAAAGGAGGGAGTTCCCGAACAGGAATTCCCTCTTTTAATTCTGTCCTATCATTTCTTACCATTATAATTTATTATGTCACAAAACGGAATTATTAAAACATTAACCCTTTCAGATGGTCGAACTATATCCATCGAAACCGGGAAGTTAGCCAAGCAGGCTGACGGGTCAGTAGTTGTTAGAATGGGCGATACCATGTTGCTGGCCACAGTGGTTTCAAATGAAGATCCGGTTGAAGGCGCGGATTTCCTACCTCTTTCAGTCGACTATCAGGAAAAATTTGCAGCAGCAGGAAGAATCCCAGGTGGGTTCCTCAAACGAGAAGGAAGATTATCAGATCACGAAGTATTGGTTTGTCGATTAGTCGACAGAGCTATTCGACCTATGTTTCCCGATGATTATCATTCGGAAACACAAATAAATATACAACTTATATCTGCAGATGCAGATGTAATGCCAGATGCACTGGCCGCATTAGCTGCTTCGTCGGCGCTTGCAGTTTCGGACATACCTTTTAACGGTCCGATTTCAGAAGTACGTGTGGTAAAATCAAATGGTGAATTCCTGATTAACCCCAAAACAGAATCCATTAAATCAGCTGTTATTGATATCATCGTTGCTGCCACCATAGATAACATTCTCATGGTCGAAGGCGAGATGAGTGAGGTGTCTGAAGAAGATATGCTTGAAGCGTTGAAGGTTGCGCATGAAGCTATAAAAGATCAGTGCAAACTTCAGTTAGAGCTTCAGGAAGCAGTGGGATCTCAGCAAAAAAGAGAATACAGTCATGAAGAGCATGACCTTGAGCTAGAAAAAGAACTTCATGATAAGTACTATGCTAGGTATTTTGAAGTCGCACAAAGGCTAATAACAAACAAGAAAGAAAGGAAAGAAGCTTTTAGTGCGATCAAAGATGAATACATCGATGCTTTGCCTGAAGAACATGAGATCAATCTTGACCTTGTCAGCAGATATTTTCATAAAATTGAAAAAGAAGCAGCCAGAAACCTCGTATTAGAAAAAAATATCAGATTGGATGGGCGTAAGCTAAACGAAATCAGACCAATCTGGACGGAAGTTGATTATTTGCCTGCTGCTCATGGGTCAGCTATTTTTACCCGTGGAGAGACGCAATCCTTGACCACAGTGACTTTGGGCACAAAGCTGGATCAGCAGATGATCGACAGCGCGATGATCACAGGATCTAATCGATTCCTGTTGCATTACAATTTCCCTGGATTTTCAACGGGTGAAGTAAGGCCAAACAGAGGTCCCGGACGAAGGGAAGTCGGTCATGGAAACCTGGCATTGCGGGCATTGAAAAAAGTTGTTCCGCCTGATAGCGAAAACCCATACACCATCAGGGTTGTTTCTGATATTCTGGAGTCTAATGGCTCATCATCTATGGCAACTGTATGTGCAGGATCTCTGGCTATGATGGATGCAGGTATAAAATTATCGGCACCGGTTTCCGGCATTGCTATGGGTATGATCTCGGATGCAGAAACGGGAAAATATGCTGTTTTATCTGATATTCTCGGTGATGAAGATCACCTTGGGGACATGGACTTTAAAGTTACCGGTACCGAAAAAGGTATTACAGCCTGCCAGATGGATATTAAGATTGACGGTTTATCATACGATGTTTTGAAGGAAGCATTGTATCAGGCGAAAGAAGGAAGACTGCATATACTGAATAAAATGAGTGAAACCCTCAGCGAACCACGTGCAGACTTAAAAGCTTCTGCTCCGAGAATCAGCGAAATGCGTATTCCTAAGGACCTGATTGGAGCCGTGATCGGACCAGGTGGTAAGGTCATTCAGGAAATCCAGGCAACTACCGGTGCGACAATCGTCATTGAAGAAGTAGATAATGCCGGTGTGGTACAGATATTCTCTGCAAACAAAGAATCTCTTGATAATGCTGTTGCCAGAATCAAAGCCATCGTTGCGGTACCTGAAGTAGGGGAAGTGTATGATGGAGTTGTTAAATCTATCCAGCCATTTGGAGCATTTATTGAATTTATGCCAGGTAAAGAAGGATTACTTCACATTTCTGAGATCAAATGGGAACGAATTAAGGAAATGAAAGGCGTTCTGGAAGTAGGTGAAGAGATCAAAGTGAAGCTATTGGATGTAGATCCGAAGACCGGAAAATTCAAGCTTTCCAGAAAGGTTTTATTGCCAAAACCTGAAAATCACCAGGCAAATGCAGAAAAATCGAGATAAAAAATCTATATTATTAGAACATTAGGGTAACAAATCCGTACAAATAATGTTTTGATATATAAGAATTAAAATACTTTCAAGTCAAAAATAGCTTATGAGACAACTAAAGATTAGCAAACAAATTACTAACCGGGAAAGTCAATCCTTAGACAAATATTTGCAGGAAATTGGTAAGGTTGATCTTTTGACTCCTGATGAAGAGGTGGAATTGGCGAAGAGGATTCGGGAAGGAGACCAAATGGCATTGGAAAAATTGACCAAGGCCAATTTGAGGTTTGTAGTTTCTGTTGCTAAGCAGTATCAAAATCAGGGCTTATCCCTGGGCGACCTGATCAACGAAGGAAACCTTGGTTTGATCAAGGCAGCTCAGCGATTTGATGAAACCCGTGGTTTTAAGTTTATTTCGTACGCCGTTTGGTGGATCAGACAGTCCATTCTTCAGGCACTTGCCGAGCAGTCAAGGATCGTAAGATTACCACTTAACCGTGTTGGATCACTAAACAAGATCTCAAAGACTTTTTCTGAACTTGAACAAAAATACGAAAGGGAGCCATCACCAGATGAATTAGCGGATGTATTGGATGTGACGACTGCAGAAGTTGTCGACACCTTAAAAATCTCCGGAAGACATGTTTCTATGGATGCTCCATTTGTTCAGGGTGAAGAAAACAGCTTGTTGGATGTTTTGGAAAACGATGGCGAGGAAACTCCTGATAATGAATTGATGAACGATTCATTGCGAAAAGAGGTGCAACGGGCATTGTCAACCTTAACGCAAAGAGAGGCAGATGTCATCAGTTTGTATTTCGGACTAAACGGAGAACACTCCATGACGCTGGAAGAAATTGGTGAAAAGTTCAATTTAACAAGAGAAAGGGTAAGACAAATTAAAGAAAAAGCCATCAGGCGACTAAGACATACTTCTCGTAGTAAGGCTTTGAAACCTTATCTGGGATAATATTGTTTATACATATGATATTGAAGGGTCTCTTAAACGTAAAGAGGCCTTTTTTTTTAAAATTTAGGTTTAATCAATTATCAGTTAATTAAAAATGAGTAATAGTAAGGATGCTGCAAATGTTGTGATTTTAGGTTCAGGACCAGCTGGCTATACAGCTGCCATTTATGCTTCCAGAGCAGGTTTAAAACCTGTCCTTTATCAGGGTGGACAACCCGGAGGTCAGCTAACCATCACCAATGATGTCGAAAATTATCCGGGATATCCGGATGGCATCAACGGACCACAAATGATGGTCGATTTTCAAAAGCAGGCTGAAAGATTCGGAACAGACATTCGATACGGCCTGGCCACATCAGTTGATTTCAGCAAAAAGCCTTTCAAGATCACAATTGATGAAAAGGATGAAGTTTTGGCACATTCCGTTATCATATCAACTGGCGCTTCCGCAAAATGGTTAGGTCTTGAATCCGAGCAAAGACTAAATGGAAGAGGTGTAAGTGCATGCGCTGTATGTGATGGATTCTTTTTTAGAGGGAAAGATGTTGTGGTAATTGGCGGAGGTGATACAGCAGCTGAAGAAGCAACCTACCTGTCAAAGCTTTGTAGTCATGTGCATATGCTGGTACGAAGGGATGAATTGAGGGCATCCAAAATTATGCAAAAAAGAGTTTTTAACGCTCCAAATGTCACCGTTCACTGGAATACTTCAGCTGTTGAAGTGTTAGGTGATGATGAAGTAGAAGGAGTAAAAGTAATTAACAATCAGACGAAAGAATTAAGCGAAATAAAGGTTCAGGGATTTTTTGTAGCCATTGGCCACCAACCCAATACGGATATTTTCAAAGGGTATCTGGACATGGATGACAACGGATACATCAAAACAGTACCCGGATCGACTTATACAAATATTGAAGGTGTATTTGCTTCGGGCGATGCCCAGGATCACATTTATCGCCAGGCTGTTACCGCCGCAGGAACGGGATGCATGGCAGCGCTGGATGCTGAAAGATGGCTGACAGCCCAGGAATTGGTTTAAATCACATTTAACAATCTAATATATTGCAGATGTCTTTTGGATAGAAAGCCAAAGGACATTAGCTTTTTGCACTATGAAAGTTGACATACTCGTAATTGCTGCTCACCCCGATGATGCAGAACTTTGTTGTTCCGGTACCATTGCCAAACATATCTCCCTCGGAAAATCCGTAGGAATGATCGATTTGACCCGTGGAGAAATGGGCACGCGTGGAACCCCTGAAATTCGAATCCAAGAATCAGAGGAAGCCGCCAGAATACTTGGATTGTCTTTTCGGACAAATATGGAGTTCAAGGATTTTTTCTTTAAAAACGATCTTCCACATCAACAGGCATTAGTTGAGAAGATTCGGTTTTATCAACCGGAAATCATTATAACCAACGCGACATCAGACAGGCATCCTGATCATGGCAAAGCGTCTGAATTGGTTGAGAAAGCAGTATTTCTATCAGGTTTGGTAAAGTTCAAAACCGAAGTGAACGGAAAGCAGCAAATTGCTTATCGTCCAAAACACGTCTATCATTTCATGCAAAACAACTACATCGAGCCTGATCTGATCGTTGATATTTCCGATCATTGGGACACCAAGATCAATTCCATAAAAGCCTACACATCACAATTTTACAATCCGGAAAGCGATGAGCCTGCATCCTTCATTTCTTCAAAGGAATTTTTGGAATTCATCGAATCCCGTGCGATTACATTAGGACATAAAATCGGTGTCAAATACGGGGAAGGCTTTACCAATAATAAGAAATTGGGGGTTAATAATCTTTTTGACCTGATTTAACATGAATTAGAAAGCATTAAAAAACCCCTCTTAAACCTTTGAATGACGTTTTTTGTTAGTTTTCTTGCGTCGAATTCTGGTTTACTTAGCATCATATTCCCTGAACCACATCAATAATTCTTTTTCAGAAAATTCATTTGCCTGAAGATTGTGAACTTCCTTCAAATACTGAATGACAGCTTCCCTGACCGGCAGATTTGGATAAAAATTATCCCGTGCAAAATGCACGAATTTCATCAATCGAAAACCATCAAACCATCTGAAAAAAGCTTTTTGAAAAGTTGATTTTTCTGCTGTATTGTTATGAATCTTTTCTATTTGACCAATGAAATTTTGACTGCTAAGAAACGATTGAATGGACTGGGGCATCTTTTGCAAAAATGCATTTAATTGGCCTGGCAAAAGCTGAAATAACTCTAAATGGTTATCTAATAGAGATTTCAGGTCTCTGAATGACTGAAAATTATAGGAAAAATATTCACTTGACTCTTTTTTTATGAACTCTGAAATCGTTTTTCCTGTTCCAAATGGAACACGGAGGGATGGTCTTGAGGATGGATAAACACAAGTGGAATTCAGGTTGAAATAATTTCCCTGTGGAATGATCTTATGTAAAAAATAAAAATCCTCTCCGGCCTTTCGCTTATTCATGCCTCCCTGTTTGGCGTAATCCCTTGCTGATACGGCAAAACTCGATCCTACCGTCTGAAAGGCAAATGGAAATCCCGCGAAACGTTGCGCGTGGATGTAATAGCGAAGGTGCAATTCATATTGAATAATCCCCTTACTTATTAAGTCTGAACATTGATCAAACGGGTGCCGGAATTGGATACTTACGCCTGTTGTATTGGGAAACTTGTTCCAATGCTTTTCGATTTCCACCAGGTAATTTTGATCAACTGTTGTATCTGCGTCCAGAGAAACAATAATTCCCTTTTCGTTGTTGATTTTTGAAAATCGGCTGATGGCCTCATCCATTCCAACTTTTCTCGCATAGCCCGGGCCGGCTATTTTGTGAGGCACTTTTAGCAAGGGGATTATGAAGTATTTTCTCTTAATTAATTGATGTTGATTGATCCAGTTTTCAACATCATTGATTTGTAAGTTCGTATCATCAACAATGTCTTTTGGATCGTTTTCGCGTGTATTGACGACAATAATAACCTCTACACTTTTTACAGTTTTCAGACAACTTTCCAGTGATTCAAGTGTTTTGATCAATTCCGGTTCATGATAGGAGGGAATGACTACAATTATCCCAAGATCTTTCTCAGGCTCATCAGAGATCCATTTTTCAGGAATAGCGTATCGTTTTAGGTAAGTGCTAAACAACATCAGGGAGCCAGCCGGTCAATGGTCCAGGATTGATCATCTTGCCTGGAATAAAGAATCCTGTCATGCAATCTGTTTGGGCGTCCCTGCCAGAACTCCATTCGTTCAGGAAAGATATAATACCCTCCCCAGTTTTCGGGCCTTTGTACTTCTCCAAAGCCTACTTTTAAAGCTTCTCTTGCAAACCAAACCTTTATTTTTGTGCGAGATTTTATTACCTGGCTTTGTGGTGATATGCGGGCACCAATCTTACTTGCCCGTGGTCTTGATTGAAAGTATTCGTCAGAAACTTTCGATGAAGCTTTTTCCACTTTTCCTTCAATGTGCACCTGGCGTTCGAGTTCCTTCCACAACAGGGTGCCTGAGATTTGAGCATTTTCTTCCAGCTGACGTCCTTTTCTACTTAAATAATTGGTATAAAAAACAAGTTGTGTATCACTTATCCCTTTGAGAAGGACGGTTCTGGTGGAGGGCTTTAGGTCTTTGCCTACAGTTGCAATGATCATGGCTGTTGGCTCCAGCACCTTTTTATTGATTGCTTCATTCATCCATTTTTCAAGTTGTAACAAAGGGTTTGGGTCAACATTTTTTTTGCTGATGGAGCTCAATTTGTAATTTTTCCTGATGTTGGAAATGTCCGTTCCCATGATGGTGCTTAATATTTACTTTCGGATGAATAAAATATTTTTTGACTAATGACTAAAAATGATAGTTTTGATCAGTTTAACGCATTTGTAAAAACAAATTAAATATTTAATAAAGAAACTTTTGTTCTCTAAATAAAGAATAATTAATAGAAGATATGAAGTTAAGTATTGATTTGGTTGTGGATAGCAGCCAGGAATGGATTGATGCAGTCATGAATGATTTCAACAGCTTCCTGCAGGACCATGCCAATTGTGAGAGAAAAGCCTCATCCATGGCTATGAGTTTTGTTGCGAAATATCCGGACAGGGTTGAGATCATTCCAGAACTGATTGACACGGCAATCGAGGAACTGGAGCACTTTCAATGTGTCTATCAGATTATGGAAGAGCGCGGAATTCAGCTTCCGCAGAAAATGGAACAGGATCTTTATGTCCAGCAATTGATCGATTGTTGCCGGTCGGGTAGGGAAGACCGTTTCCTGGATCGGTTGCTTTTAGGATCGATCATCGAATGCCGGGGAGCTGAACGATTCAGGCTGGTCTATGAAGCTTTGCCCGATGGTGATTTGAAAAAATTTTACCACGAATTATGGGCTTCTGAAGCAAAACATGGGAACATTTTCGTAAAGATGAGTATGAATTATTTTGATAAGGGAGAAATCTATGATAGATTGAATGAGTTAAATGAGGAGGAGGGAAGAATTATCCAATCTCTTCCGATTAAAGCAGCATTGCACTAGATGTCAAATGAGTACTTTAAATATAATAACAATCAAAAGCCCGAAAAGGGGGATTTATTAATTTCAGAGCCTCTCTTGCCGGATAATAATTTTAGCAGAAGTGTTGTGTATCTTTGTGAACACAATGAAGATGGGGCCTTTGGATTTGTTTTGAACAGACCTGCAAAGTTGATGCTGTCCCAGATCATGGAGGATTTTGAGAAGTCCGAAAACGATTTGTTTATCGGCGGACCTGTGCAGCAGGACACTTTGCATTATATTCACAGGGTACCGGAGCTTTTGATGGAAAGCAAGGAGATTAAAAATGGCATTTTCTGGGGTGGAAATTTTGAGCAATTAAAATTTCAACTGGAGAATAATATTATCAGAAGCCAGGATATTAAGTTTTTTGTTGGTTACTCAGGATGGGCAGCTGGTCAGCTGATTGATGAATTAAAAATAAATTCGTGGATTGTATTTAAAAATGCAGATATTACGCAGATTTTTGATACAGAGCCAGATGTGCTCTGGAAGGAAACCCTGACAAAAATGGGTGGTAAATATAGAATGTTTTCAAATTACCCGGAAGACCCGAGGTTAAATTGACCAATTAAGTTTGGTAAAAAGAATAGAGATATGGCACAAGATGAAAATGACAAACATGTCACGGATCCTCATGAAAAAGAGTTAAATAAAAATCAGGAGGAAAACGGAAAGACTACTGAATCAGATTCAGAAGAGAATCAGTCAGAAGAAGCAAAAGAAAATAATGTTGTTGCAAAAAAAGAAGAACATATCGAGGAGAAAGCTACTTTAGATAAAGACCAGCCTCTGGAACCAGAGGGCCAACCACAAGAAGAGAAGGAAGAAGCGGGAGTAATTGCAACAAAGAGGGAAGAGGAACAGAATGATCCTGAACCGAAAGAAGCTTCTGATGAAAATGATGACATAAAAGAAGAAACTGAGGTAGTTTCCGAAGATCGTGTTGCCAAAAATCTAACGGTAGAAGAAAAAGAATCAGATGGTGTAACGGAGAAATCATCTGATAAAGAAGTAGTTACAGATGAAGAAAATATCGCAGAGAAAGCTACTTTAGAAAAAGACGAGCCACTGGAAACAGAGGGTCAACCACAAGAAGAGAAGGAAGAGGCGGAAATAGCTGCAACAACAAAGGAAGAGGAATTGAGTGATCCTGAGAAGGAAAAAGTTTCTGAAAAGACTGATATAGTTTCCGAAGATCCAGTTACCAAAATCCAACCTGAAGAGGAGAAAGAAGAATCAAATAGTGATACTTTAAGTAAAGAAGAAGAACCTTCTGAAAAAGAAGAAGTTGTAGAGATAGAAAACAAAGGAGAATCAGCATCTAAATCAGATGATACCGGGTCAACAGAATCCGACAAGGAAGGGGGTGATGACGGGGACAATGATGATGAAATTGAAGAGCATCATTTAGACTACAGCAACTATTCAAAGACTCAATTGGTTCAGGCGATTGAGACCCAGTTAAAAAATACAGATATGTCCGAAGTTGGTAAGATCCTGAAGGAGATTAAGCCTGCTTTTGATGATGTTCACAATCATGAAAGGGAAGATGCCTACCAAAAATACCTGGAAGCGGGCGGCGAGAAGGATGGTTTTGAGTACAAAAATGACGAGCTGGATAGCCGGTTTCTGGAAGCATACAATGCCCTTCGGGATAAAAGGAATGAATTTTACAACAGCCTTGAAAAACAAAAGGATCAAAATCTTCATAAGAAGCAAGCCATTCTCGAAAAGCTTCGATCCATTGTAGATTCCGATGAAACAATGGCCAGTTTAAAGGAACTTAAGGAGATCCAGGAAGAGTGGAAAAACACTGGTCCTGTAGCCCCCCAGCATTTGAAAAGTTTGTGGGCGAATTACAATGCATTGATAGACCGCTACTACGATCAACGATCCATTTATTTTGAACTGAAGGAGCTCGATCGAAAGAAAAACCTTGAAGCAAAGCTGGAGCTATGCGAAAAGGCTGAGGAATTGGATAAAATGGATAACCTCAAAGAGGCCATTAAAGTGTTGAATGAGCTTCATGAGGAATTCAAGCATATTGGTCCGGTACCCAAGGAAGACCAGGAACCTTTGTGGATCCGTTTCAAAGCAGCTTCTGATGCCGTTTATGCCAAGAGAAAAGATTATTACGAGAACCTGAAAGAGGAACTAAATCTCAATCAGAAAAGCAAAGAGGCTCTGGTCGAAAAAGTACAGTTCTTCAGTGATTTTAATTCTGAAAGGATATCTGACTGGAACCAAAAGACCAAGGAATTACTTGAAATCCAAAAGCAATGGGAAGCGATAGGAGGCCTTCCCCGTGAGGTAGCCAAAGATATCAATAAAAAATTCTGGTCTGCATTCAAATCATTTTTCTCACATAAAGGACAGTTTTTCAAAGAGTTAGAAAAGAAAAGACAGGAAAATCTCCATTTAAAGGAAGAATTGACCAAACAGGCTGAAGAATTAAAGGACAACGAAAACTTTCAGGAAACGGCAGAAACCCTGAAAGAACTGCAGAGAAAGTGGAGAGATATCGGGCCGGTTCCTGAAAAGTTCAGAAATGAAATCTATGCAAAGTTCAAATCGGCTTGTGATCATTTTTTTAATCGAAAGAGGGCGAATGAAAATGTTCAGGAGAAGCAGTATGTGGAAAATCTGAAGAAAAAGCAGGTACTGTGTGATGAGCTGGATAAAATGGCAACAAGCGGTGACATTGATTTGGACAGGGTAGACGATATCATTGACGAGTGGCCGAAGATCGGGTATGTACCAAAGAATGAAATTAAGAATATCCAAAACCGGTTCAATAAAGCCATTGCAACCGTAGTTGATAAGGCTGATCTGGATGAAGATGAAGCACAGCAAATGAAATTCAGCGCTCAGTTCAGCAAGCTGAAGCAAAGCCCCAATTCCAACCGGATCATCCAGAAAAAGGAGAATTCCCTGCGTCGTCAGATCGCTAAACTGGAGAATGACATCGATCTTTGGAAAAACAATTTGAATTTCTTTGCCGATTCAAAGAAAGCAGATAAGCTGAAGGAAGAATTCAATGAAAAGATTGAAAAAGCGAGCAGGGAGCTGCAAACTTTGGAGGAGCAACTACGGGCTATCTCCAACATCTAAAAAATTACAAAAAATATTTTTGAAAATTAATTAAGACACCTACATTTGCACCTGCTTTTACGGAAGGTAGAGGTCAGGATTCTTAAAATATCTTCTTAGTTAGATCAACTGACTTGTAATCGGTAGGTCATTAAGAAAAAAATGCCTCCTTAGCTCAGCTGAGGATCGACCGTTAAGTCCCGATAGCTATCGGGATAGGGAGATGCCAGCCTGCAGGGCAAGCACCAGTTGAGCTATCGATAAGTTGAAATAATAAATATATGCCTCCTTAGCTCAGCTGAGGCCCGACTGTTAAAAAACAATCCAGTGAATTGTTTTAGGGAGGGGCCAGCCTGTAGGGCAAGCACCAGTTGAGCTAGAGAGATAGTTGAAATATGAGTAGTACGCCTCCTTAGCTCAGCTGGTAGAGCAACTGACTTGTAATCAGTAGGTCGCTGGTTCGATCCCGGCAGGGGGCTCTTTAAAATAGCCTAAATCCTCGTTTTTCAAGGGTTTAGGCTTTTTTGTTTGAGTGAGTTTTCGCAAATCTTACGTTACTTTTTAAAGTCTTAGAATTTGGGATTAACAAATCTTACAACGGCGCAACCAGCGCTTTGGCAAAATCAAATACGGTGTCCGGAGTAAAACAATTGTTGGAATCATTGGCGGAGTTGCCATTGACTTCGAGAATGATTGTGTACTTTCCTTTGCGGACACTCAGGTACAAGCCATCGAGCTTACCAAATTCTATATCAAGAATAGCAAAAGCCTCGTCACCAATATCACTTCGTTCCATATACCCGTCGACGGATTGGTGGAATTCTTTATCCACATTATAATCCTCCCTGGCTTCGGATTCTTCAAAGCCATTATAGACACGGATATAGATCAACTCATCATGGGTATAGCTGTCATTACTATCCCCGTGACAGCTGTCGTTAAAACCAGTGAGGTCAAAATTACCAAGGTTCATATCGCAAAAAGCGGATAAGTTTATCGCAGCCCAATAATCCTCACAGATAAGATGTTCAATGCCATCTAAATCCGGATTTGAAGTTGAATTGCAATTCACGGTGCTAATGGCAATAATTAGTAAGATCAGGTTCTTTTTCATAATGCTTGGTTTTTTATTAATATTTATTGAAATAATTTTTCCATTTAGTACTTATTGAGCGTTACATTTCAATTAGCTCTTCCGGGCTATTATTTGTTTTGCCGGTATATCCCTTTTCGAATCAATTGGGTTTTTCAGAAGAGTTAACTTCTACGGAAGTGGAATTTTTTAATGATCTTGTTCCGGTGAACGATGTTGATCTCGTAATTTCCTTTTTCCAAATGGCTTACATTGATGTAAATTTTTTTGGTGAGGAATTCACTAATCTTTCCATAGTAGACCCTATGTCTTTTTTTCATTCATTCACTTGATATAAAATCAATTATTCCTTCCGACATAGCCCAAACTTAATCCACTCGAAACAGACCGGATATAAGAATTGTAACAATTGATCGGAAATATGTAACAGGGTTAGTTATGGGTATTTTAAAGCCTTTACAAAGGGTTTCAAAGAAGAAATTATTAGGGAATTATTTGTTTGATTTCAATTTATCGGCAAAAACGGCAGGTGTTTGTCCATACGATTCTTTGAAACATTTAATAAAATAGGAGGGGTCATTAAATCCGACCGTATAACCAACTTCAGAAACATTGATGTCACTATTTGTTAATAACTCCACGGCGGCTTTCAGACGTTGGGAACGGACAAATTCAGTCGTTGAAAGTCCTGTCAACGCCTTGATCTTTCTGTGCAATTGCATGCGGCTCATTCCCATTTCACGGCTAAAATTCTCTGCGTTAAATTCCGGGGTTGTTAATTTATCATCTAAAAGTTGTTGTAGTCTCATTAGAAACTGTTCATCCCTAGGTACAATCGCTATATCTTTTGGCTTGAGTATGATCTCCTGGCTATAACGTTCCCTTAATTTTTTTCTATTTTCAATGAGATTGTTTATACGACTCTCCAGTAACTGGATCTTAAAGGGTTTGGTGATATAGTCATCAGCTCCTGTTTCCAATCCTTTCAACTGGTCCTCATCCTCAACTTTTGCCGTGAGCAGAACAAATGGAATGTGACATGTTTTTTCATCCGATTTGATGATTTGGCAGACATCTATACCACTCATTCCCGGCATCATCACATCTGAAATAATGATATCGGGAATGTATTTCATGGCTGTCTTTACTCCGCTCTCGCCATTTTCAGATTCCAGAATTTGATAGGTATTCTTCAATGACTTCCCTATAAAACTTCTTATATCTTTGTTATCCTCAATGATCAGTAGAATCGGTTGATCATTCTCCGTATCAATAGGGGTTTCTTTAGTCTCTGCAGGATAGATGGGAGACGTTGATAGTTGGCTATCGTGAATGGTGGTTTCATCAATTTCAGAATCGTGATAGCTGTTTTTATCAATTGGCAATATCACATGAAATACTACATTTCCATTGTCACGGCTTTCTACATATATTTTACCATGGCTTAGTGTAACCAGCTCATCAACCAGCGACAAACCTACCCCTGCACCCTCGGCATGATCATCGGCCTGGTAGAACCGGTCGAATATTTTTTCGACCTTCTCTTTCGTCAAATTCCCTCCACTATTTTCAACCGTAAGTTGGAATTTGTTCTCATTCCTTTTGCATTCCACTCTGACAAAACCTTTTTCCGGAGTATATTTAAAAGCATTGGATATCAGGTTGGTGGCAATCTTTTCCACCACATCCCGGTCGTACCATGCTTTCAGAATGCTGTCTGCTTCTATTTCAGCATGAATGTTCCTCATCTTCATCTGGTAGCGAAAAGAAGAAAAAATAGATTGTATTAATTCACTTAATTCATGGTGTTCTTTAACCTTCAATTGAAAATTCCCCGACTCCAATTTGGAAAGGTCCATTAACTGATCGACGAGCTCTTGCAGTCGTAAGGAATTCCGCTGGATCAATTCGAAATCCTGTCTGTCTTCGGAATTCAGCCCTCCATTGTTCAGTCGTTTTTCCAGTGGTCCACTAATGAGTGTAAGCGGCGTCCGAAATTCATGGGAAATATTGGCAAAGAAACGGGATTTAAAAGCATCCAGCCTTTTTAACTCGCTAGCGGTTTTCTGATGGCTTCGGTACAAAACATAGAGAAGGATCACAATCAGAATGGCAACCCCTCCAAATATGTAAAACCGGTTTCGCTGGATAATTCTCTGCTGCTCTTTCAGCTGGTTTTGGGCAGTAAGAAGAGCAATTTCATTTTCCTTTTTCTCCGTTTGGTATTTGGTTTCCAACTCCCGAACAGCCTGCGCATTATTTGCCTTGTCTAAACTGTCTTTCAGATAAAGATATTTCTGATCGGTCAGAAAAGCTTGTTTATAGTCCCCCTTTTCAGAATAGGCCATAGCGAGTTCTTTAATGACTGCCGGTTTGCCAAGATCCATCTGAAATTCATCAAATAATTCCAGCGCTTTCGTAAGGTTTGTGATAGCCAGGTCGGGTTGATGTAAATTTCTGTACACTTTGCCCAGACCGGCGTATGAATTAACTTCGTCATACGTACTTTTGGTTTTGGTTGCCAGATCAATGGCTTTCAGGTAGTTTACTTTCGCCTCCTCATATTCCTGTAATTCTGTCTGACAGATGGCAATTCGGGAGACGATATTGGCCATTTCCCTTTCATTGTGTATCCGGGCATAAAACTCCAGGGCTGTTTCAAAAAGCTCGATGGCCTTGTTATGATTGAGACGATTGGATTCAAGCATGCCCAGCATAATATTGATGTACATCACACCTTCATCATGATCTAATTCGCGATAGGTCTCCTGGCTTTTCAGGAAATAATCCTCCGCCTTGTCGAAATCCTGCAATTCATTATAGATGGAGCCGATATTGGATAGGATCGCTGCGAGAGTAGGCTCCACCCTGTCATGAGCCGTTAAAATGGAATCCGAACGCAGGTAATTCGTCAATGCTTCAGGATAGTTGCTTTCCATATAGTAGGTATTACCCAGGCGATAATGGGCATAATACAGACCTTTCCAATCCTGATTCTCCCGGGCAATTTGCAGGGCGATTAAAGTATGTTCTTTGGATTTATCAAATTGGTTCATATAGGAATATGCCATCCCGATCCGTACATGGCAATTAGTTTGATAGTTTGAATTATCCATCTCTGTGGCTACCTGAAGTGCACGGTTCATGTTTTCTATGACACTGTCAAACCCTGATTGCGACCAATAATAAGTGGAGGTATACACATACCCCTGATAAATTCCTTCCTGGAAATTTTTCTTTTTTGAATAATTCAGCATCAGGTTGGCAATGGCTTTTGCCGAATCCGAATTGGTATAGCTGTATTCGGTAAATAAATATTCCAATGATGTGATCTTTGAGCTGTCGGGAACATTAGAATGAAATACCTGGAGGAGTGAGTCAGTCTTCGTATTTGGCTGTGCTAAAGAACATATCGGGATGAAAAGGACAAATAGCAGTAACCTGACTTTCATAGTGATTAAATTGATTCAACTGTCCCTTGAACCAAATCGAGCTCATTTTATTGAATTTAACAAAAAAAGCTCATATCAATAAGATTTACAGGAAACTATCTGAGCAGGTTGAAAGTGGAAAAAAGCAAATTTAAATTGTCAACCATCAAAAATAGGAAACACAATTTAGGCATGAACATTCCAAATGAGAACCTTACTCAGTAACAGGTGCACTGATCACTCCGTAGTAACGCCCCATCCAATATGGCAATAGCCAAACATCTCCCGCACTGATCAGCCTGTCACCTTTGCCATCCTGATCGAGCTTAAAAATGTTTCCATTGTGCCTGTGTAGAGGTAATTCACCAAGTGGCAGCAATTCTTTTGTGGTCTGGCCCCTGAAATTCTCCGGAATTAATTCAATATCCTTTCGATGTGAATTGTGGACTCCCCAATTTCTGAGATCCAATGGGTAGTTCTTGAGAAACCACACAGATTCTTCCAGATCAATAACTTCGTCTCCGGTAATAGAATAAATGAAATTCCACAAAGCATTCTTCTCCGGCCGCTCCACCAACCAGTGATCTTTAATACTTGCCCTGTACTTTTCCTTTAATTCGGCATCAAAAGCATAATGATACAGCCCGGGATATGCCAGGAAGTACATCTCATCATCAGAATGGTTCCACTCATGCGAAAGCTGTTTGCTCCATTCATCGGCATCACTCGGGCCAATTTCGCTTATAGGTCTCATTAAATTGTCCAGGTATCCATACTCCTGCATCAATTCATAGGCTTTGTCCTTGTATTTTTCCTTTCCGGTGAATTTATAAGCTGTTTGCAGAAAGGCAATGATATTGGATGAATACAGCCTTCTGTCCCCCACATTTGTCGGGAACCCGTTAACATAATCGGGATTCCATTTGCCCCAAAGGGTCGGTTCGCCATCTACATCGATGATGTACATATTGTTCTCCACGATGTATCCCATCATATCATCCAGGCACTTCAAGGCACGATTTTTCCATTCCTCATCATCAGCTAATTCCAGGATCATGGTCAGCGCAAAAACCTGACCAACAGCCTGATCACTGCTGGCTGTGGAACGCCAGGTCCAGTTAGAGTGATCTGCTCCTGGAAGCCATATTTTGGCCGGGCTTCCCGATAGTAGTTCCTGTTTTTCCCAACCTTCCTTTTTGGTATTGATCACTAAATGATCACGCTCGAAACTGCGCGCAAAAAGTCCTTCAATGTCTGTTATTGTGTGCAATCGCTCCATCGCCTCAAAGGCTTCATAAGCATTTGTTTTTGCCTCCTCTGATCCGGTGGCTTTATACCGGAATAGCTGGCTTGCCAGATACATGGCTGTCCATAAGTTGTCGCTTGCCTGGGCGCCCATCTCTGCAGAGGCATAGCCATTGGGGAGACTGCTAATACTGCAGTTAAAGCCATACCGGATATTTTTCTCCCTAACCTGTTTTTCATAAAACATGGCTTTCTCTTCCAGGGTCATTTCCTCAAAGAAAATGCGACCTAATCCTTTATCAGTAAGAACTAAAACACTGTTTTCCGGGCCTTTTTCTACGGATTTTACAACATTACCCGGGAGCCACCGTTCACCGGCATAATAGGTATACGTTCCATCTTCATTCAATTTAAAAACGCCTCTTGTCGTCCCAAACCACAACTCTCCGTCAATTTCCTTTAAGGCTGTGATTTCCGGCCAGGGTACGTTTGCTACAAGTTTATCGTCACCAAGGATAAAATATCCAATACCGGAACCAACAACGATATTATCCTGATAGATGGTTGCACAGGTAATACCTTCTCCTTCGTAGAGGGTATTTAGGGTATTATCCATGGTAAGTTCTGCTAATGATCGAGGACTAACGATGATAAAACGATCCTTGCTTTTGTCATAAATAATATCGATAACATCCTTATAGGGTGCTGTCCAAAGTTGATTACTATTTTGATCAACAAGAACAAGTGTATGCTTATCTGATACCAAAAAATTAAAGTCCTTGCCCTTTGCAAATACGCTGGCATCAGGCATACCGTGTTCGATTTGAATTTTCCCTGCCCAGGCATTGCTGAAAACATATTGGTTGTCAAGGTATATGGTATGCCCCTCTGAAGTGATAAGCGACGCAATGCTTTTCTTTTTAAGCGGTGAATAGGAAATATCTTCGACTAATTCACCGGAGTAAAACATACTTCCGTTACCGGGTACTAACAGTCCATTGTCAGACAGGATCCGGACATTACCGTTACGGTTGACGGAAACATCTATTAGCGCTAAATCCTGTTGCTCACGCCCGAGATAATACTTCACACTATAATCCTGCTTGTAAGGCACATCGTAATACACAGGCTGGCCCAGGGAATTAAATCCCTTGTCATTTTCCTTACCCGGATGATTTTTCCCACATGACACGATCAGGATGATCATGGCTAATACAAAACCGACTTTCTTTAACATATTAATAACTCTAAAATTGAACCCCTCATCATTATTACCTATTTATCACAAAACAAGACCATTGATAGGGCCATGTAATTTTATATTTGTGATGGATGTATTTCTCTATTTGTAGGGGAATTTGAAACAAATTTGCCACCTCTTAAGCGAGATCAGCTGATATCTCCTTACAATCGATATGACAATAGCACTAGTAATTTACACCCTCCCTTTCTTTTCGAACTGAGTTTGCCACAAACCAATGACGATGGGTTGAGGCTTACGATGTGAGAAATCTGTAGGTGTTGTAAGTAGGAATAATATCAGCTGCAAGGAAGTTGTTTCCACCCAAGCTGTTGGGGGACAAGCCATGAATGTTATAATCCAATGATCCCTCCTCCAAAAATGCTGCGGTGGTCAGGCCCAAAATCCAATAAATCCCGATTCAGACAATAAAAGGGGCAAAGGGTGAGCAGGGTCTGAGAAAGCGAATCTGCGAAGACCATGCACCGGATCTGTTTTTCGGGACAGAAGCATTTTTTGAAACATGATTACAGGTAATCTGACAATATTCATATGGAAATTCTCCAATATTTTAGAAATTTGCTAAAAAAGAAAGTCTATTGATCTCTTCAGAAATATTAAAGAAATACCGTGCACAGTTGTTGAGCGTTCCCAAAAACAAGCTATTGTTTAACGAGGGAGGGCCTGCTAACAATTATTTCCAGGTAGAATCCGGCCAGGTGAGGATGTATATCCTGAATCCCGACGGACAGGAGTTCACACAGGGTATCTTCAATGCCGGTGACAGTTTTGGTGAACCAGCAGTTTTGGGTGAATTCCCTTATCCAAGTAGTGCCATAGCAGTGCGTCAAAGTAAAATATGGCGCCTTCCAAAACCTGATTTTATGCAATTGTTGAAAGAAAATTTTGACATCCACTTACATATTGATCGTGTTTTGTGCCAGCGGTTGCAGTACAAAGCTATGATCCTGACGGAAGTGTCCTCTTATGATCCGGAGCATCGGTTAATGACTATTCTCAATTATTTTAAATCCAAGTTGTCCAACGACAAATCTGATGAAGAGATGATTGTTCCTTTTACCCGCCAGCAGCTTGCTGACATGACCGGATTGCGAGTGGAAACTGTGATCCGAACCATCAAGAAAATGGAAGCTGAGGGAAAGTTGAGTTTGGAGGATAAGAAGATTAAGTTGTGATGTTGATTGTGTGAGAGTGTGATTTAGTGAACAGTGAAAAGTGAAAAGTGAACAGTTGCCAGGTTGTCAGTTTTGCACCAGTAACCAGTAACCAGAAACCAGTAACCAGTAACCAGAAACCAGAAACCAGTAACCAGTAACCAGAAACCAGTAACCAGTAACCAGAAACCAGTAACCAGAAACCAGAAACCAGTAACCAGAAACCAGAAACCAGAAACCAGTAGCCAGTTTCCAGAAACCAATTGACCATATGATCTGGATCATATACCCCGCACGAACTCTCTTTTTATTTTTGATCAGTCATAACTAAACATCAAAAATATGAAAGTAGAACAGGCTAATGTTAGGGACTTCAAAAAGGAAGTTGATTACACATCAGGAGGAATTGTCAGCAAGCAGATCCTAAAAACAAAAGGGGGAAACGTGACTTTATTTGCCTTTGACGAAGATCAATCGCTGAGCGATCATACAGCGGCGTTTGATGCGCTGGTGATCATCATAGAGGGTGAGGCTGAAGTTACGATTGATGGGAAGCCTTATCCGCTGACCGAGGGTAATTCCATTATTTTTCCCGCAAACATTCCTCATGGTGTAAAAGCAGTTTCGTCGTTTAAAATGCTGCTGACCATGTTAAAGGAGTGCTAAAATGAATAAGAAAATATTCTTTGTTGTCCCCTTGGTTATTTTTTCTTTGGTCACTGCCTTATATACCGGGTTATTGCGTCTGGGGTGGGACTTTCCGATCAACGAAGCTGTTGCCCATCATGGGGCTTTGATGGTTGGCAGTTTTTTAGGCTCTGTCATCATTCTTGAACGGGTGGTGGCATTGAAAATCAAATTTTTGTATGTCATTCCAATTTTATCGGCTTTCAGTGGAATTCTCTTTTTACTGGGATTGAAGTTTTGGGCTTTGATCTTTCTTTTATTGGGTGGCACCGGATTGGTTATCATTTATCTGATCCTCATCGAGCGACACAAGCACTATTATTTTTATATCATGCTTTTGGGAGCTGTATGCTGGATCATTGGGAATATTTTTCTCCTACAGGGTCAGTTGTATGCAAAAAGTGTGAGCTGGTGGATTGTGTTTATCCTGTATACCGTATTGGGTGAACGGCTGGAGCTAAGTAAATTCATGCCGCCAACCAGATGGAAAAAGCCATTGTTATGGGTATCATGTATTATTCTAATGACCGGTTTGTTGATGCCCTATCATGGACCCGGATCCCAGGTCACGGGTCTGGGGTTTGTTTTGATCGCCCTGTGGCTGCTGAAATACGATATCATCAGAAAATCCATTAAGGTCAAAGGGCTGCATCGTTACTCTGCCTCCATGCTGGGAGCAGGATACTTTTGGCTGCTCATAACCGGCATATTTTTTATGGTCGGGACACAGCAGGTTTATATGTACGATGCTGCCATTCATGCCTTTTTCATGGGGTTTACATTTTCCATGATCTTTGCGCATGGCCCCATCATTTTTCCCGGAGTGGCGGGTTTGCCATTTAAGCCTTTTCACAATATTCTATACCTTCTTGGTACTGTATTGCAACTCTCACTCATCATCAGGATATGTGGAGATCACTTTGTTTTAACCGATTTGCGAATGGTTGGGGGATTGCTGAATGCTGTCATTATCCTGCTGTTTTTTGTTACTTTGGTGATTCTCATCAAAAGAGAGAAAGCAAAATATGTGGTTAAAAAATAGCTGAATTGTTGCTGAAGCAAAAACTCTTTCATTTAAGCCTTTTACTGTCCCTGATCAATTTTTTGATTGCAGCTTTCCTGGGAGTATTACTGAGGTTACAGCCTATTGTACAATTGGAGGGTTTTATGTCACGAAATGTGATCCATGCCCATTCTCATGTGGCTTTTTTGGGGTGGGTGTTTTTAGTGTTGATTGCATTTATTTACAAAAACTGGCTTCCTGATTCTTATAAGGTTAATACTACCTACTCCATTCTATTGGCAATCATTCAGCTCTCTACCATGGGGATGCTGGCAACTTTTCCCTTTACCGGATACGCGCTTTGGTCGATTCTATTTTCGACATTGCATATGCTTGCTTCACTTTATTTCATTTATTTTTTTGTGAAATATAGCTTCCCCATTCATGTATATTCTAAAAGGTTCGTTCTGGCAGGCTTGTATTTTATGGCGCTTTCCAGCCTGGGTCCGCTGGCATTGGGTCCATTGACAGCCACAGGACATAAAATGGACATGTGGTATAACCTGGCCATTTACTTCTACCTGCATTTCCAGTACAACGGTTGGTTTACACTGGTTATCATTGGATTGATCGTCTTTCAATTGCCGGAATACATACTTTTAAAAGAGGTCAATAAGATCCGGGCATCTTTTTGGTGGCTGGTAGCCGGGGTTGTTCTGACTTATCTGCTCTCTGCTTTAGGATACAAGGTTTCTATGTCTTTCAATATTTTAGGAGGGGTGGGGGCTGTCTTTCAGATCATTGGACTATATCTGTTAATACCCATTTTCAAAACAGCATTAAGATCAGAATCCCATAGCTTCATAAAGCAACTGCTCGGTATGGTATTTATTCTTCTGGCAGGAAAAGTATTGGCACAATTACTATCTGCGTTTCCTGTAATGGTAGATTTTACCTACTACAACCGGGATTTCATCATTGCCTATCTTCATTGGGTGTTATTGGGTTTTGTTTCCTTATTTCTGATTTATTTAATTTTAAAAGAAACGTTCCTGATTATTTCAAAAGTTAATATTGTTATTCCCGTTTGGCTATTTATTGTAGCCTTCTTTTTTATGGAGGCAATCTTATTATTCAGGGCTTTGTACCCGGAGATTTGGACCCCTCCAATCCAATACTTCCTCCATTCTCTTTTGCTGATAGATGCGATCATCCTGGCTTTCTCCATCCTTTTAATTTTTGTGAATGTGTTTAACCGGTTTAAACATAATACCAGAAGAGAATTTCCTGCAATTGGAAATAATTAGATGATGTAAATACCTGATAATCATATAGATATATAATATTATCCGGATAGCCTCCTCCTTATGATTTGGATCATAAACATCACGTTTGATTAGCATTTACTTTTATGTAAATAATTACTCAGAGCATCGGGAAGAAGCCAAATGAAATGAAAAAAAAACCATTAAAAACCATTTCATCCAGGCGGATTCCCCTCAATGAATGCTCCGAAATGAACGATCATAAAACATATAATTAAACGATGAAAAATCTATTTTATACAGCTTCCCTTCTCCTGTTTTTGACTGGTTGTGGTGGCGGAGAGAAAGGTTCTGCAGGAAAAACGAGTTATGCACCACCAAAGGCAAGTGTTGAAGAAACGACCACCGACCCCATGCAGAACAAGGGTATCGGGCCTGTAAAAGAAATTCAATTAGGTGAAGTCGATCAGGCCCTTGCAGATGCGGGCGAAGAAATTTTTACCCAAAAATGCATGGCATGTCACAAGGTTGATAAGAAATTTATCGGCCCCTCTCCAAAGGATATCCTGGATAGAAGGTCTCCTGAATGGGTAATGAACATGATCCTCAATCCGGAAGAGATGGTTCAGAAGGATCCTATCGCCAAACAATTGTTGGTCGAGGCAAATGGTGCGCCAATGGCAAACCAAAACCTTACAGAGGATGATGCCCGCAAAGTCCTTGAATATTTCCGAACACTATAATTTCTATCATGTAAATCTTTATAAAATGAAAAGCGATAAATTTTTTCACTTGATGTTTCTGGTCATTTCCGCCAGCCTGATTACCGCCTGTGGAGGTGGTAGCGAAAAAGCCGGTGGAGGCCTGGAAAGCGACGTTGCCAGCCAGGTATATGTAAAACCTGGTGAATACGACGAGTTTTATGCATTTATGTCGGGTGGCTTTAGCGGCCAGATTACCGTCTACGGTTTGCCTTCTGGCAGATTGTTTAAAACCATCCCTGTCTTTTCTGTGGATGCTGAAAAAGGGTATGGCTTTAACGAAGAAACCAAACCTTTGCTTAACACCTCACATGGTTTTATTCCATGGGATGATTCCCACCATCCTGAATTATCTCAAACCAATGGCCAGCCAGACGGCAGGTGGATTTTTATCAATGGAAATAACACGCCAAGGATTGCCCGTGTGGACCTGACTACTTTTGAAACGGCAGAAATCATCGAAATCCCTAACTGCGGTGGTAATCACAGTTCACCTTTTACGACTGAAAATTCAGAATACGTGGTAGCCGGTACCCGATTTAGCGTTCCTGTACCCCAGGAAGACGTTGCTATTTCTACCTACAAGGACAAATTCAAAGGAGCCCTCACATTTATTGGTGTAGAAGATAACGGTGCAATGGATATTTCTTTCCAGGTGCTGGTACCCGGGTATGACTACGACCTGGCCCATGCAGGTAAAGGAAAATCTCATGGCTGGATGTTTTTCAGCACCTACAATACTGAGCAGGCAAGCACTCTGTTAGAGGTAAATGCCTCTCAGAAAGACAAAGATTACATCGCTGCTGTGAACTGGAAAAAGGCGGAAGAATACATTCAGGAAGGCAAGTTTCAGGAGCTGACTTCGTCGTATTTGAGAAATTATTACGATGAAGAAAAGCAAATGGCATTTTCTGAAACGAAGGACAAAGTGAAGGTGCTGATACCTGAGGATTGTCCGGGGTTGATCTATTTCCTACCGACTCCAAAATCACCTCACGGTGTTGATGTGGATCCTACCGGTGAATATATTGTAGGAAATGGAAAGCTGTCGGCTGATATGTCTGTCCATTCCTTCGATAAAATTGTAGCTGCGATCGAAAATGAGGCATTTGAAACAACGATAGATGGAATACCAGTTTTGAAATATGAAGAAATCGTTGATGGAATTGTTCAACAGGCAGGTCTTGGCCCACTGCATACGGAATTCGATGGAAAAGGCAATGCTTATACTTCCTTCTTCATATCTTCTGAAGTGGTTAAGTGGGATTTGGAAACCAAAGAAGTAGTAGACAGGTCTGCTAGTTACTACTCCATTGGACACCTGATGATCCCGGGCGGAGATTCCAAAAAGCCATGGGGAAAATACCTGGTTTCACTCAATAAAATCACCAAGGACCGTTATTTGCCAACAGGCCCCGAATTGTGCCAATCCGCACAGTTGTACGATATCTCCGGTGATAAGATGAAGTTGTTACTCGACTTCCCAACGATGGGCGAACCACACTACGCACAGGCACTTCCCGCTGATTTGGTTGTTCCAAATCAGGTAAAATACTACAAGCTGGAAGACAATCACCATCCACATGCGATTAAAAATCCAACAGATGGGCGAATAGAAAGAGAAGGCAATGAAGTTCATGTCTATATGGGAGCCATTCGAAGTCACTTTACTCCTGATAATATTGAAGGAATAAAAGTTGGTGATAAGGTATACTGGCACATCACCAACCTGGAGCAGGATTGGGATGTTCCTCACGGATTTGCTGTTATGGGTGCTCAGAATGCAGAGCTGCTGATCATGCCGGGTCAAACAGAAACACTTTTGTGGGAGCCTAAGAAAGAAGGCGTATTTCCATTCTATTGTACGGACTTCTGCTCAGCGCTTCATCAGGAAATGCAGGGCTATGTCAGGGTCTCTCCACAAAATTCCAGTATTGCTCTTAAGTGGTCACTTGATGAGTAAGCAGTTGTAGATGGCCTGGTGGAAGTAATTTCATGGCTTCTGCCGGCCATCTCTAAACCCGGATTATGTGTTGGAAAATCTAAAACACAATCAGGGATAAACAATTAGAAAATGAAAAAGCACGCTGATAAGATATTCCTGATAGCGGTATTATTGCCTCTATTGCTTTTTGTTTTCCCGATGTGGAAGATAAAACTAATAGCTCCGCAATATCCGGATGGGATATCGATGTACATCTGGATCTCCAAGATCACGGGCGATAGTGATGCGACTTTGCAAAACATCAATATTCTCAATCACTATGTAGGGATGAAATTCATCGAACCTGAGTCCATACCGGAATTGCAATATTTTCCATGGATTGTACTAAGTATAGTCGTGTTAGGGTTGTTGGTTTGGTGGAGTAGAAAAAGGGTGATATATCTCACCTGGTCAATATTGTTGACCGTATTGGGTGGATTGGGAATCTATGATTTTTACCTGTGGGAATACGATTATGGTCACAACCTAAGCCCTGATGCACCGATAAAAATCCCTGGTGCCACCTATCAACCACCTTTAATTGGCACCAAATGGTTGCTCAATTTCAAAGCAGATTCCTGGCCGGATATTGGTGGAATAGCACTAGGTATGAGTATACTCCTGGGTTTTTTGTCTTACTTTCTCATGAATACAAAAAGGGACAAGGTCAAGCTGGATCAGACTTCAGAGTTGCCCAAAAAAGCTGCTATTGCTCTCCTGGTCCTTGTGGTGGCATTTTTTAACTTTTCATGTAGCAAAGAAAAAGAGGATATCAGGTATGGTGAAGATAGCTGTGTCCATTGCATGATGAAAATTGTTCAGCCGCAATACGGAGCCGAAATTGTGACAAATAAAGGCAAGGTATTTAAGTTTGATGCAGTGGAATGCTTGCTGGATTTTGAGAAGGACAGAGTAGTTGCCAACGAAGATATCTACCAGCGATGGGTGGTTTCCTATACAGAACCACAGACCTTATTTCCAGCCGAAGAATGCTTTTATCTAAGGTCACAAAATTTACCGAGTCCGATGGGGATGTTCATCACTGCCATATCCGAACATCAACGGGCCAAATCGATCCAACAGGAATCCGGTGGAAAGCTGTACAGTTGGGAGGAAATTTATGATCAATATCCCAACCTGGATCATTTGTCGGACAGAATTCAAGATGATGTGGGAAATTGAAGTTTAAAATAGCTATGAGAAAATTGCTGTTTGGTTTATTGGGAGCATTTATGCTAATCGGAGTTGGCTCATTTGCAGACTCCGATACCATCAGGGTTTCCAGGGAGGGAAAACTCAATTCAATATCCACGGCAATTCAGCAGGCCAAGGATGGTGATGTAATTTTGATCAGTCCGGGTATTTATGATGAACAGGAGGTTGTTGTAGACAAAAGTGTCAGCATCATTGGAATTGATTATCCGGTGCTGGAAGGAGCCGGTAAAAAGCATGATGTCCTGATTGTCAAGCACGACTCTGTCATCATCAATGGGCTCAGGATCAGGAATGTACAAACCGATTATATCAGGGACCTTTCGGCCATTAACGTCCAGGCAAATCATTGTATTGTTGAGAATAACAGGCTGGACAACACCTTTTTTGGTATCTACCTGCAGAAATGCAGGGGAAATATCGTCAGAAACAACATCGTGGAAGGAGAAGCCAAAAATGAGATCTCATCGGGAAACGCTGTGCATTTGTGGTACTGCCAAAACACTTCTGTCATTAACAACAGTTTTAAAAATCACCGCGATGGCATTTACCTGGAATTTTCAGATTCCATTGAGATCACCAATAATGTAAGTGAAGGAAACCTTCGCTATGGTCTCCACTTCATGTTTTCCAATCATAATGTATATTCTGGCAATACCTTTAAATCCAATGGAGCAGGGGTAGCGGTTATGTTTTCCCGGCATATCATTATGAAAAACAATGATTTTACCTCGAATTGGGGAAGCGCCTCCTACGGGCTTTTGCTAAAAGAAATTTACGATGGTGAGATCACCGGGAATCGTTTTACATCCAATACGATTGGCATTTATGGGGAAAGTGCTAATCGTCTGATAGTGGCCGACAATGATTTTGAAAGAAATGGCTGGGCTCTTCGCATTCTGGGAAGCTGTGCCGATAATACCTTTACCCATAACAATTTCATTGGCAATTCCTTCGATCTGGGTACCAATGCCTCGCAAAAAACCAATGTGTACAAAAATAATTTCTGGGCATCCTATAGCGGGTATGATCTGAATCACGATGGAGTGGGGGATGTTCCCTATAAACCGGTAAACCTGTTTTCTTACCTGGTTGAGCGAATTCCTCAGAGCATTCTTCTCCATAGAGGAATGTTTATTCAGGTACTGAACTATGCAGAGAAGGTAGCACCGATTTTTACTCCGGAAGATCTGGCAGATAACGCTCCACTCATGAAAAAGATAAAAAGATGATCAAAATTGAAAATATCACAAAGAAATTTGGCAGACTGGACGTATTAAAGGGAATAGACCTGGAAATTTCTCCCGGAAAGATTACGGCCATCCTGGGTCCGAATGGATCGGGAAAGTCGACCTTGATAAAATCCGTATTGGGAATGGTCATACCGGATTCGGGAAATATCTCTATCGATGGTGTTTCCGTCCTTGGTGACTGGAAATACAGGAATAAGATCAGTTATCTTCCACAGATCGCCAGCTTTCCGGAAAACCTCACCGTAAAGAATTTAATCAGGATGCTGAAGGACATTCGGCAACAGCCGGCAAATGAAAGCTTTCTTATCTCTCTGTTTAAAATAGAAGAATTTCTCGATAAGAGAATCAAGCATTTATCTGGTGGTACCAGGCAGAAAGTTAATCTCCTTTTGGCTTGTATGTTTAACAACCCCATCATCATCTTGGATGAACCGACTACCGGTCTGGATCCTGTCTCTGTTGTTAACCTGAAGAATCTCATTCGTCAGCAGAAAGAGGAGGGAACAACCATCATTTTTACCACCCATATCATGTCGTTGGTGGATGACCTGGCAGATGAGATTGTGTTCCTGCTGGAAGGAAATATTCACTACCAGGGTACAAAAGAACAGTTGAAGGAGAAAAATAAATCGAAAGACCTGGAGCTGGCCATTGCAAATATGCTGGTTGAAAAAAAGGAAATTAAATTGGACTCAAAACCATTCAGATATGTGGAAAGTTTGGCAATATAGCGCTTATGACCTGTTGAGAAGTCGATGGACGTATATCTATTTTGCGTTTTTCCTGATAGTGTCGTTTTCACTCCTCCGGATGAGCAGCTCTTTGATGATGGCGGTAGTCAGTCTTGTGAACATCGTGAATATCCTCATCCCACTGATTGGGACAATCTTTGGGGCCATCTACTTCTATAATTCCCGCGAATTTATGGAATTACTGATCTCTCAACCCCTGAAAAGAAGGTCGTTGTTTTTGGGGCATTACCTGGGATTGGCTTCTTCTTTGGCTGGCAGTTTCTTGTTGGGAATGGGTATTCCTTTTGTGTTTTTCCGCATCTGGCAGTCAGACCAGTTTGGCAATTTTCTGTCGCTGATGTTCACCGGCATCCTACTTACATTCATTTTTGTGGGAATTGCCTATCTCATCGCCCTTTTAAATGACAACAAGGTGAAAGGTTTCGGAATTGCCATTGTCGTGTGGCTCTTTATGGTGGTGCTGTACGACGGATTGTTCATCCTGCTTTTGGTCGCTTTCGAAGACTATCCGCTGGAAAAATTTTCACTGGCAGCTTCTTTCCTGAACCCGGTTGATCTTTCGAGAATATTTGTGATGCTCAAGCTGGACATTGCTGCTCTGATGGGATATACCGGAGCAGTGTTTTCCAAATTTCTCGGTTCGTCAAATGGTATTTTTCTTTCCGTTGCATTGATGCTGATATGGATATTCGTGCCATTGCTGGCGTATCTTCGGATTGCCCGGAAAAAGGATTTTTAATTATGAAATGAAAGTTATGGGTTTGCTACAATGAAGTATTTTTTGTCCTGCATATTGCTGATATCCTTAACTGCCCACATGTTCCTTTCATCAGGGTTTGTGGTCGATTATTACCTTTGTATGGAGACTTATCTGGAGCAATGTGTCAATAAAGACAAGCCCAAGTTGCAATGTAACGGTAAGTGCATGCTTGCACAAAAAATCAATGATTCTCAACCCGAAGATTCCGAAAGCCGGGAAATCTGTATTTCCCTGAGTGTTGAATACCTTTTTGATGTTTTTGAATTTCACGCCATCGAACAAAATTCACAACGGATTCACAGTTCCACCTGCAATAGTTCATATCAATATTCAAAATACAACAAGCTGTATAAACCCCCGATTTTAGGTTAGGAAATACCGTTTTTTCAGTTTCTAATACAACTTAGATATTCCGATTCAGCCTTTCCATAGTTTGAAGAGGATGGTTATACCTAAAATCTAACAAAAATGAAATCATTCAAAAATTATATAGCCTTATTAGGTTTATCAATGGTGATCTTTTCTTGTGACCATGAAGAAAACATCGTACCGGAACAGGAAATTAATTCCTTACAAATTGTTGCGATTGATGAGGAAGGGTTGAATATATCCCTTCTTGCACAAAAACCTTTGGAGGTGGGATTCAATGAAATGACATTGAGTATCAAAAATGAAAATGACAACCCGATTAGCGGTCAGGGTGATATCGTTCCCATGATGGATATGTCGACCATGAAACATTCATGTCCGATTGAGTTTCCGGCAGGCATGGAATTAATAAATGGCCATATTTCTTTTAATACCGTATTTGTCATGCCATCGGGCGATATGGGAAGCTGGTCACTGAATATCTCTGTCGGTGACAAAATAATTGAATTGCCAATTGAAGTTGCACAACCGGATCAGTCCCGAATGGCCTCTTTGGTAAGTTCTTCGGAAGACAATGAAACCAAATACTTCATTTGCCTGCTTGACCCACTGAAACCGGAAGTTGGGCAAAATGATCTTCAGGTAGCCATATTTAAAAAACAAAGTATGATGGAGTGGCCTGCTGTTGAAAACCTCGAAATTAAATTGACTCCCTGGATGCCTTCCATGGATCATGGTTCGCCGAATAACATCAATCCGGCTCATGTTAAAGACGGACACTACATGGGGAAAGTCAATTTCACCATGACCGGTACCTGGCAGATCAATCTGATGCTTAAAAAGAAGGAGATTGAACTGGGGGAAACCTATTTCGAAATAAACTTTTGAACACAATCAGGCTTTTGAGATGAGACGGATAAAAACTCTTCTGACCCTGATCTATATTTATGGTGTTTTGCCTCTGTTCGCACAGGAGGATTTACTTGCTTATGAATCATGGCTGGATTCCATGAAAAGGGAAAATTACATCGCATGGGAGGTTATGTTGGATGACCTTGAGATCACGGATAATGAAAAGAAAAATGGGTCGATAGCAGACCATTACCGAAAGTATAATGGTAGAGATATTGACCAGCTTTTACATTGTTTGCCGGGTGTCGGGATGATGCGACGGGGAAATTTTGCGGGAGAACCCTTGCTACGTGGGCTTAACTCAGACCGGTATGTCGTAAGTGTGGAAGGGATGAGAATGTTTGGAGCCTGTACCGACAAGATGGATCCTGTCGCATCATACATCGAGCCGATTAACCTGAAAAGCATCGATGTTAGCTTTGGAACACAAAACAACATGGCAGGAGCCGGAACGGCAGGAGGGCTAAATTTTAATCTTAGAAAACCTGTTTTTAACACAGAAAGACCCTATGCGGCCTCAGCTGATTTAATTTACAACAGTGTTTCCAATGGTTTTGACCAGTCTGTTGATGTAAATGTTTCAAAAAATAAACTTGCATTCCGATTAAGCGGCGTTCATCGAAAAGCACAAAACTATTTGGATGGAAATGGAAATGAAGTCCGCTACTCGCAATTTGAAAAGTTCAACTACATCGCATCACTTGTATACCGGGTGAAAGAGGATCAATTGCTTTCTTTCGATTTCATTGGTGATGATGCAAGGGATGTAGGCTATCCGGCACTTCCCATGGATGTTGCTTATGCCAAGGCCAAAATGTTTGGTCTTAGCTACTTGTTGCCTCGCATAGGGTATATAAAAAATCCGGAAATAAAGCTTTACCATAATTTCGTTAATCATGCGATGGACGATACGAACCGGGACTCTGTCGTCATGCACATGGACATGCCAGGTCGGACCCATACAAGTGGAGGATTTTTGAAAGGAGACTTGTTTTCCGGTTCAAAAAGTCAATTAGCGTTCAAAATAGATTATTTTAACACATTTGCCAGGGCGGAGATGACGATGTTTCCAAATGATTCTGATCAGGCGGAAATGTTCATGCTTACCTGGCCAAATGTCAGACGGCAGGCAGCTGGGTTAAGTATGAATTTTGATCAGAAGATGAATGACAATTGGATGTTCACAACGGGGCTCAGATGGGAAAATACCGTTTCTTTCATTTCCAGTGATTTTGGTGAGCAGCAGCTTAGTGTATTCGATAAAACAGGGAAATCAAAAAGAAGAAATTGGCTGCAAAATTATCACATCAACTTCATTTGGACGCCAGCAACATCTTTTGAATCAACATTGATGTTAGCTTACGGGGAACGAATCCCGACGATTTCAGAGCAATTCGGGTACTACCTGTATAATGTGGCCGACAATCATGATTATGTAGGTGACCCGGATCTCAAAACTGAAAAGAACTTTCACCTGGAGGTCAGAAATGAATATAAAACTTCCAAACTCACCATATCTTCAGCTCTTTTTGCCTACCTGTTCCGGGATTATATCCTTGGAATATATCAACCTGAGTATGAGGCCATGACGTTAGGTGCCGAAGGAGTAAAAATGTATGAGAATACAAAAAGGGCTACTCTATTCGGAGGAGAAGTGAGTTCTCGTTACGATTTAAACTCCGGATCGTACTTTCTTATGTCTTTGAAATATGTTTACGGAAGGGATTTTGAATCGGACCCACTTCCCCAGATTCCTCCTCTAAAGGTGAATCTTTTGTATAATCTCGGGATTCATGGGGCCTATTTGACTCCGGAAGTGGAATGGAGTGCCGATCAGAACAGGGTCAGCCAAAAATTTAATGAGCGGAAAACCAACTCTTACTGGCTGTTTAATTTGCGTGTGAATAAAGAATTTTTCCAAAACAAAACCCGGTTTGAGATCAATGGTGGTGTTGAAAATATTTTTAATGTGGCTTACCGGGAGCATTATGACTATGGAAATATTTTACGACCGGGAAGGAATTTCTTTGTTCAGATTAAAGTGGGGATATAATAAATAAAAATAAAGCAGGCGAATAGAAAAAATCAACCGACAAAGCATTGAAGGGGGATTTTCAAAGCACCATATGACAATAAAACGATTGACAAATAAATCACAAAGACCAAAATTCAATATTTCATCGTCATTGCGAACGCAGCCAGCGCAGGGATGTGATATGGGGCGAAGTGCGGCAATCTCGTCCTAAATATCACCAGATCATTATTGCCAGAATTATCTTTAAGTCTTGTTAAGGGGAGGCTGTTTCTTTTATAGTTTTAATCAACCACAATTAACCCCATCAGAATTTCCTGAGGTAGGAGGAAACTCTGATGGTAGTTCATGGTCAATCAAATTTCATTGAATGAAAGCAGATAATGAGCCATCTCACTCTTGGGGGGGTAATGGTGGTGGAACCACATTTTTAATTGGATTTGTGCTTTTTAAGTATGCAAAAATAGCTGAGATCTCATAGTCTGAGTAATGGCGAAGTTGTTGCCAGGGCATCGGTGGCAGGATCGTTCGTCCATTTTCCAGTCCCTTAAATTTACCCTCCCGTAATGCTCGTTTAAAATTGTCTTCTGTCCAATTGCCTATCCCTGTTGCGTCAGAGGTTAGATTACCAGCAAAGGAGACACCCCATGGACCTACCCAGGCAGTAAAATGTGCATTCGTAGTGACGTAACCTTTACTTTGCATCATTTTGCGATCTACCTCAGCATATCCAAAATCTGCGTGATGACCTGATAAGCGCATGGACATGTCCGGTTCAGGTCCGGCATCTGTCATCACCTTAGGAGAGTGGCAATCGTCACAACCTCCAACGACTACAAGGTGTTCACCATATGCAATTTCCGATTCGTAACCCAACAATTGATATACTTCTTTTGCAGGTTCATTTGTGGCTAAATCCGGATTAGATTTTTGATTGCAGGCAAAAGCTACTATAGCAATGGTGCCTGCTACAATTAATGACTTACACATAAGTTGGGGATTAAACTATAAGATAATAAAGTTTGGGATAAGAAGGATTAATTCGTCTTGATTTTCGACGAAAATAGTAAAGGATTTGATCATCTTGTAATAAGAGTAAATATGTCTGACTTTGAGAGAAAATCCAGGTATAGACAGTACTTGATATACTCATTTAGCCATATGAGTTGTCCGGGGTAGGATGAAACGCTGATGCATTCTCAATTGTATTCGTGGAGTTTATAAAAGGGAAAATTCAGGTATTGAGTACTGTCATTTATTTGTTATTTTCAACCCCATTCTGATGCATCCTTGTTGTCATCAGAGTTTCTTGCAGAAAACTCTGATGAGTGAGAATATTCAACCGTTTGAAAATTCAGGTGTTGTGTATTGTCATTTATTTGTAATTTGAATTTTGAAGATTGGGTTTTCTACCGACACAGGCTAACTCCTTTAATTATCTTAGGTAACAGGAAACTGTGATGTATTGATTTTATAGTAAAAACATGGATAACATATGTGGAAATTAACCCGATTCCTTATCCATAAATCGCTCTTTTTGTCCTATCCAACAAATCCTCCACCTTGTTTCTGTCAGGCCTGAGTATTAAATGGGGTTTCTCATAGGGTTCAAAATTTTCTTTTATCTGCTCATACACTTCAAAATCTGATTCTGTGAAATCCCTTTTCTTTTTCAAACGCTTTTTCATCTGGGGTTCAGAGGACTTCATTTCGATAAAAACAGCTTTCTGACCAAGCTTTACTGCCTTTTTTCTGATCATTCTTCTCATCGATTTTTCATGGAAGGTTCCATCTACTACAACATTGGAATTGAAAATCAACTTTTCAGTTATCTCCTTGATTAAATGACGGTAAATATACTGTTGTGCTTTTTCATCGTATTTGTCCGGTTCATTCATCCTGTCTGATATCTGATCCAGATGAATATATTCCGCATTAATATAATCCGCCAATTGCTGCGAGAAATGGGATTTACCACTTCCCGGTAAGCCGAAAACGACAATAATCATATATCTATTTTTTTTGTTTCTAATAATCCGTTGATAAAGGAAAGTCTCGCAGTAAATATTTTGAGACTTTTTAAATGATTGTTAACCAGTATTTTAACAAAAGAACATTCCATTTATCCTTTTCCATTTTTATAGCCAGAATCCGGCCAAAAATTAAATCTGGTTAAACAGTCCCAGAAGAGATGTTGAAAGAGCATATTGAGTTGAATTGATGAAAATCTACTCATGAAGGAGAACAATATTCCACAATAACAAGCAGGGGAATTGATTAAACAGCCAGCTTATCAATTATTTATTCAACTCTATCAGAGTTATCTGCAAGAAACCTGGTTGATGGGTGGGAAGTGGTAGCATGTTTGTTGGTTTCAGCGCGACGCTAAGACCAGGGAATAATATAAATTGACAGTTCAGCCCCATTTGTTGTCAATGCTAAATTTTAATCTTCATTCATTTGAGATTTTTGGCATTGAGTATTGGATCTTATTTGTTATTTGAATTTTGAAGTTTGGAATTTTTCTTTTCCATTAAAACGTAAAGTGGGTTTGTGATAAACTATTCCCTCAACCTCCAAATCTCATACATTGGATCGCCTTTGCTACTAAAGCCTTTGTGGTCCCACGCATCGTCTTTTCTTTCAAATTCAAATTCAAGTGAAGCGCCAACCCGCGTTTGATCCCTGGAGAAGAAATCTATGTTTTCTGTGTATTTGCTGTCTATTGTGGTATAAGTTCCACCTCCCGTGCCCATGAATTCCTTTGATTCGGTATCGTAGGCAATCCATTGGAACCGGGTGCCGGATAGTATTTTCATGGTTTTGCGTGATTCATCAGGACTTCGGGGGCTGCTCATCTCACCATCCCTTTCACGGCTGGAAAACAGCCAGGCGCCCTTCAGTTCACCGGGGCTCCCATCATCCATTCTTGAGAATTCAACATCATTTAAAAGAAGTTTCTTCCCTTTTATTTTGGCTGATTTAGACTCATTCGTACCAACCTTTTCACTGTCATTTGAGTGGAATTCGTAAGTGAGATCAATGGAATTTTTTGCCTCCTGAAACGACCCGCCATAGGTGTAGTGAAATGCCTCTGAATTGTAATCGCTATATGAAAAATAATTTCCTGAAATGATCAGAACGCCATTTTCTGATTGCCACGCTCCCTGGATGTCGTTGGAAAGCGTTGTATGGGGAGGGGTGAAGAGATTTGAGATTAAAACGATTATATAAAGCATGGGGATAGATTTTTGTCAAAATGAAATTACGACATTTTGTTGATAGAATAAAAGCCATTTCTATATATCAATATTAAAATTAAAAGTAAAGGCTACCATTATATAGTGTAATAGAGTACTTTCAAGGCACCGAAAAAACAAAGACAAATGAATCATCTACGCTTTTTATTTTTTGTATTGATCTTAATTTCACCCTGTTGTTTACAAGCGCAGAAAGGCACAAAGGAGCGCATCAAAATTCACAGCAAGGCCCTGGAAGGAAACCTGATCGGCGATCCGGCAGATCGGGATGTTTCCGTTTATTTACCGCCATCATACAATGCAAACCCTGATCTTCGATATCCCGTGCTGTATTTTTTACATGGATTTACCGACAGCGACAGTCAGTGGTTTGGGTGGGAAGACCATTGGATCAATATCAAGGATGTGATCGATGCTTCTCTGGCTGAAGGGCTTTCTGATGAGATGATTGTAGTAATGCCAAATGCCTACAATTCATTCAAAGGAAGCATGTATTCCAGCTCGGTGACAATCGGTGATTGGGAAACATTTGTGGTCAAGGAATTGGTGGATTACATCGATACACATTACCGAACGATTGCGGAGGCCAAAAGCCGGGGTTTGGCAGGACATTCCATGGGTGGATATGGAACCATGCGATTGGGGATGAAATTTCCGGATGTGTTTGCAGCTATCTATGCGATGAGTCCTTGTTGCATGGATGGCGAAGTGAGCATCAATGAGGATTTTGTCAAAAAAATGGAATCATATACAACCCTTGAGCAATTGAAAGATGCCCCTTTTTTTGAAATCGCTACCCTTGCTACTTCGTCAGCATGGGCTCCAAATCCTGAGAATCCTCCCTATTACCTTGATCTTCCTTTTGAAGATGGAAAAGTACGACACGATGTTGCCTCTAAGATCGCTGCCAACCGGACTTTGTATACGATTGAACAATACATCCCAAATATTAAAAGTCTGGAAGCCATTGGATTAGATGCCGGAACAAATGATTATAGCATCACTACCACCACAAAAAAACTTCACGAATTGCTTGAGTCTTATGAGATTTCTCACCAGTATGAAAGTTACGAGGGCGATCACCTCAACCGTATTGCTGAAAGAATAAAAACCAGGACACTTCCATTCTTTTCTGAAAATTTAAGATTTGAGTGATAGAATAAACCTAAATGTAATATTCATCAAAACAGACCTTTCTGAAAAGCCGGCTTCATCCTCACAACATTTGGTGGGAAGTCCGGTCTACTTTCCATATCATGCTATGTTGTTCGTATTTCAAATGTCAAAATTGATTAATACTACCGGTTCAGGATCTTCTTTTCCTCCTGCTGCCTGATACGCTTTTCTTGCTCCTGAATTAGAGTTTTCTGTTGCTACCCATGCTTCTTCACACCCGATTTCCTTTCCAAATTCACATAACTTTCTAACCATCGTACGTCCGATGCCCTGGTTTTGAAACTCATCAATCACGCTCACCTCATTGATAAATAATGCCGGATCCTTATCGGGATGCACATAATTAATAGCAGAAGCCATTCCAACAATTTTGTTATCATCATATGCAAGGATCATGTGATGGCGTGGATCTTCGAGAAATTCCCTTGCCCGGTTAGGTTTTACGTCGTAGTCGAACAATTCATCTCCGATATCAATCATAGCAGACAGATCATCAATGGAAGCTAATTTGTAGTGGATATTTGGATTCATTCGATAGAAATTTGATATTGATAGAATGGTTAAAAGTTTTGGCTTGACATATTTCTCAAAATTATCCAGCCTTTTTTGAGTATCAATGATTAATCATCTGTTGATTTGAGCGTGTATGCCTGGTAAAATTTACGATAAAAATTCCTCTAAATTCCTAACAGCTTTCAATCAGCTCGAAAAGTTCCTGCGAGATCAATTAGAAGACAAGACCCTGGGGTTTAGTGAGATGGTCGGAAAGTGGAATGACCTGGGTTATTTATCTCATAATTATTATCGTGATCTGGTTCAATTTGCCCGTCTACGGAATGCCATCGTTCATGATTATGCCAGGGGAAAAGTCATTGCCGAGCCCAGCGATTATGCAGTGAAGAGGATCCGGCAACTGTGTCAGGATGTTTGTCGGCCAAAGAGATTGCATGAATTGTTTAACAAGAAAATAATAACGGCTGGAATTCAGGATAAGATTAGCGAGGTTTTGAGTCTCTTTTGGCAGCACAAGATTTCGCAAATTCCCGTAGTTGAAAATGGAAAAATCATAAACGTATTAAACACCAATACGATCAGCTGGTGGTTTTCAGCAACTCATCCGGATAATTTTCAAGTAGCGCCAATTGGTGAAGTGTTATCGTACATGGAGCACCAAAGGAACTTCGCCTTACTATCAGAAAATGCCAAATTTCCGGAGGCTGTAAAGCTGTTTCGCGAGTCTTATTCCAAAGTCAATCGTGGTTGGTTCATGGATGCCATTCTGATCACCACCAATGGTCAGCCAGAGCTCCCCATAAAAGGAATCATTGTCCTGGAGGATCTCGTAGATCATTTGATTTAAGGTATAGATTATGTGGAAAGATGATTTTACAGAATTGAATGTTTACCATTATTTTAGGACTATCTAATTCACTATCTTTCGTCAAACTAATCAACAGCTCTATGAAAACTCTACTTATCAATTCGTTTGCTATCTTCATAATCCTGACCATCGCATCATGCGGAGGAAAAGTAAAGGAAGCCAAAGACTCACTTAATAATATCAAAAATCTGGCAGACGCGGCAGATAATATTTCCAAAGAAATGGAAGAAGCCAATGAAAAACTTGCCGAACGACGGGATAAAGGGGATACCTTAGCCTTGCATTATGAAGATCTGGCAAAATACCTTCCCGAATCAGTTGGAGATTATCAAAAGGTTGGTGATCTGGATGGTGGTACAACCAATATGGCGGGAATGGGTTCGTTTTCCAATGTCAGCCAGAATTACGAGAATTCTGATGGGCATCGACTCGAAATCAATATCTTGGATTACAATGCCGCTCAAATGATGTTTGTCACAGCGATGGCGGCCTATGCTTCAGGGTTTAGCGTAGATACGCCTGAAAATATGATGAAAGGACTGGAAATATCGGATGAGATCAAAGGATGGCAGGAGTTCAAGAAAAAAAGCAAGAAATCGACTTCCGTTGTGGGAATAGCAAACCGGTTTTACGTTCAGGTCGAAGCCGACAACCAGGAAAATACAGATTTCACCAATTCAGTTATTGAAGATGACATTGAAATTGATGAATTAGCTAGCATGTAATGGAAACATTGTCTGGCGAAAATTCATGAGTCGTAAAAAAGCGCTTATCACCGGTGGAGCAGGAGGGTTTGGACAAGCCATCTCCAAGGAGCTGATTGAGGATGGGTTTGAAATCTTTTTAACGGATATTGATGAGAAGGCGCTGACCAAAATCACACTTCCACATACGCATGTTTTGTTGCTGGATATCACCGATGCAAAGAGTATCCGGAAAGCTTTTGAGGTGATCTCAGGGTTAACGGACGGTTTGGATGCTTTGATCAACAATGCGGGTCATTTTGACCGGTTTCCTTTGACAGAAGTGGATCCCGAAAGAATTGAAAAACTAATCAAAATAAATGTTTTGGGCCACCAATTTGTCACACAGCAATTCTTTCCCTTACTGCATAAAAGAAAAGGAAGGATCATCAATATTAGCAGCGAATCCGCTTTGGTCGGCCTTCCTCTTTTAGCTTATGGAATGTCCAAATCGATGTTTGATCTTTGGACCGATCAGCTCAGGCTGGAGCTTACTTTACAGGATATGCATGTTTCCACCATCCGTCCCGGAGGACATAAAACTGGATTCTTAGATAAAACGATTGATGTCATCAATGAGGTTGAAGAGAATTCAAAATATGCTTTACTAATGAATGAAATGAAGGATCAAACCGATAGGATATTATCGAACATACAATCCCATCCAAAAGATGTGGCAGTGACGGTTAGAAAAGCGCTATCATCTAAGCATCCAAAAAAAGAATATTGGGTGAATGTAAGCCGATTGTACCGGGTGTTGTCTCTGATTCCTGAAAGTCTTCGTGAAAAAATAATCATTGCTAAAATGAAGAAGAAAATACAAAAAGAACTGAAGCACAGGTAGTTAAACCTGTGCATGATTGGCATCAATTAATTAACGTGAGCGGAATCTTTTAGCTTATCAATTCCTTTTTTTCCCATGTCAGTCAATTGATCTACTTTCTTATTGTAATCTTCTTTCAGGTGGCTTATTCTCTCTTCTACATTGTGCCCCAGGTTTTCAGTAAATTTATCTACCTCTTTTTTAATTTTCTTTCTTGTTTTATCTCCGCTGTAGGGCGCCATTAAAATTCCTGCAGATACGCCGGCCAAAGCCCCGATAATAAATCCTGATAAAACTTTTATTGTAGTGTTCATAATCGTTGTGTTTAAAGTTTAAACTAGTTTTTTATACTTGTTATAACGTGAAAATCGTGCCAAAAGATATTTTGCCAGCGAAAGCTTTTAATAAATATTATCCTTTTATTTCCTTTAAAGGCATATTTTGATCAGGGCAACCAGCTTTTCTTTTGTTAATGATTTTAACGTTTCGGTCTTTAATGTATCAGGGGTTTCAGGGGAAATTAGTTGTTGATATTGATCCACATTAAACAGCTCCTTGAGTTTATTGTCAAATTTTGTGTGACTATTTTCTACACCAAAAAGCTCAATTTCATCTTTTGCAATTTCCAGGATTTCTTTCCCTTTTCTTTTACAGGTTTCAATGGGCTTGTATTTGGCGTTGGAATCCCGGAGAGCCCAACTACTGTAATCAATTTTCAGGTTGTTGATCTCATTGATCTTTTGATCGGAGGGGCCGAAAATCCTGGAAAGCAGATAAATGGTAGAACTCTTCCACGCGTCAAGGTCAAAATCCTGTGCGGAAAGTTTTTCGATTTGCTTGTCAATTAATTGAAGGTACTTATCTTTCACTTGCTATCTATTTTATTAATAATTTATTGATAAGCTGACTAATAAACAATGATGACTGAAAGAATGAAAAGTTGATCCATGAAAATTGCTACGGTAACAGAGATAAAAAAGGAATTGACAACACTTTCCAATGAAGAATTGATCGAATTGAACCTTACGTTTATTAAGTATAAAAAAGAAAACAAAGAGCTTGTCAATTATTTATTGTTTGAGGCGGATCATGAACAAGACTACATAGAAGCTGTCAAATCCGAAGCGACGGAATCATGGAACACGATGAACACCAGTAGCTTGTATTACGCAAAAAAGACTATTCGAAAGACATTGAGGTTCATTAAAAAACAGATTAAATTCTCAGGAATCAAAACTACTGAAATAGAATTGCTGATCTTTTTTTGTCGACAAATGAAGGGACTAAACATCCCTGTTCACACAAGTAAGGCCATGATGAACCTGTATGAGAGGCAATTGCAGATCATAAATAAGTCATTGAACTCGATTCACGAGGACTTGCGAATTGACTATGAATCCGAATGGAATGAAATCAAGACATTTCACGAAAAGAATTAACCCTTTACTTTCAGAAAAATGAAAACGCCATTTCTAATTATCCATCCAAATTCCCTTTTGAAGTGGAGTGTACAATCGTGCCTCTGTTTCAGCAAAAATCTTCAGGAATTTTCAATTTCATCATTGTGGACATTCTCCAAAATTCAGGTGAAATTTTAGCGGCAATAGTGATCGGTTTCATTGAAACAGGGTGCTCAAAGTTCAGCTTTGCTGCATGAAGCAACATGATGGTCATGTTCCATTTCTCCTTGAATAATCGATTTTGCTTGTTGCAACCGTGAGGGCGATCACCGATGATGGGATGGAGAATATGGGCAAAGTGTTTTCTGATCTGGTGCATGCGACCTGTTTGAGGGTTGACTTCAACCAGTGAATACCGGGAGGTGCTATGCTTTCCAAACGGAACATGAAGCTCTGTTCTTGCCAAAGTCTTATATTCGGTGATTGCTTCCTGTAATGAACCCTTTTCACTTTTTAGAGGATAATCGATCAAACCTAAATCGTCAGTATATCCCCGTACAAGCGCCAGATAACTCTTCTTAATTAGCCTTTCTGCAAACTGCTTTTGCATTGTTTTCAGTGAATCTGTATCAAATGCGAAAATCAAAACACCACTTGTCTTCCGATCCAGTCGATGGATGGGATAAACCTTTCGGCCAACCTGATCCCGCAATAATTGCAGGGCAAAAACTGACTCATCTTTGGCAATGGGGGATCGGTGAACCAATAAACCATTGGGTTTGTTGATGGCGATAAAAAAGTTGTCCTGGTAAATTATTTCAAGTTCCAAGATCAACTGTTTTTCGTATCAAGAAAATCTTGCAAATTTTTCAAGCTTTCATCCCAGAATTTGTCATAAAATGCCAGCCAGTCTCTTATCTCGTTAAGAGCAGATAGGTTTGCCTGGCAATATTTTTCCCGACCTATTGATTCAATTTCAAGCATCCCCGCATCGTGTAAAAGCATAATGTGCTTGGTAATTCCCTGGCGTGAAATATTAAATTGCCCGGCAATCTGGGTGATAGAAAGAGCTGTAGTGGCCAAAACAAGGACGTGAAAGATTTCACGCCTTGTCGGGTCAGCAATTGCTTTGAAAATTTTATTGATTCTACTTTGCATGTACCATTTTTGTGAGATAGTTTTCCAATTCTGTCATGCAATGATCCCATCCTCCACTGAAACTTTCAAACATTTTAACGGCAGATTCACCCGGGTATTTGGAAATGCCCGAATGTTCCAGTTGAATTAATGTTCCATTTTCATTTTCAGAGAGGTTCCAGGAAACCACTGTATCAACATCGGTTCCATTAACTTTCCAGGTATAAACTAATTTATGAACCGGATTGGCCTCAAGCACCTTTCCCGTAATAGTCGTTTTTTCGTGGGTAAAAGTATATTTATAGCCTACTTCCGCTTTAAATTCTGCCTGGATAAACCAGGAGGATATCTCTTCTGCCTTTGTGATGGCATTCCAAACCAAGTTGATAGGATGGTTGATTTGTTGTTCTTTTTTTAATACGTCTTGCATAATGATAAAATTTGGTGATCGAATAAATTGTTCCATTAAATAATTGCGCAACTAATTGGTTGCTAAACTAACAAAAATAATTATAGCAACCAAATGGTTGCTTAAAAAAGTTGATATTCCGGTAATAATTTGTTTTGTCTATCCATTAAGCACAAAAAATTGTAGTAAACGTTAAAACAACAAATCAACTACCACTATGAAAAATGAAGTAATGGAAATGAGCCTGCATGACATGGCCCACGAATTAGGTAAAAAATTTGAACTACGTGCCTCTTTGCATGACCGTGATGGTTCATTTGTTAAAGAAAACTATCTGGAATTAAAGGAGCTTAAATATTTTTCAGCATTGATCCCGGAAGAGCTGGGAGGAGGGGGGATGTCGCACAGTGAGATGTGTGATATATTGCGCATTATTAGTCAATACTGCGGTTCCACAGCTTTGGCCATGTCGATGCATCAGCATCTGATCTCTGCTAATGTCTGGAAATATAAAAACGGACAAGGGGCTGAAGATACCTTACGAAAAATAGCCAGTAAAAATTTGATCCTTGTCAGTACCGGAGCAAAGGACTGGCTTGAATCAAACGGAGATATGATCAAAGTTGACGGTGGTTATCTCGTCACCGCTACCAAGCATTTTACCAGCCAGGCACCAATAGGTGATATGATGATCATAAGTGCTCCTTATAAAGATCCTGATAAGGGATGGCAGGTTTTGCACTTTCCTGTTCCATATGGTGCTGACGGTGTTTCCGTTATGGATAACTGGGACACACTGGGAATGCGCGGAACAGGCTCTCACTCTACTAAATTGGAAAATGTTTTTGTTCCGGATTCAGCCATTGTTCTTGCCCGGCCACAAGGAGAGTACCATCCTGTATTTAATGTGGTACTAACAGTAGCGATGCCATTGATTATGGCTGTTTATGTGGGAGTAGCAGAAAAAGCTGCCAGCATGGCTATTCAGTTTGCAAAAGGTATTGTAAAACCCAAAGATCACCTTATATCGGCCATTGGAAAGTTGAATAATACTTTGACAAACGCCCGATTAAATTGGGAGAGTATGATCAGGATTACCAATGATTTTGATTTTAAGCCCATCAAGATCAATGGCCATGAAATGATCACCCGTAAAACAAATGTTGCCCACTCTTGTATCGACACTGTAACCCAGGCGATGGAGATTGTCGGTGGTCAGGGTTATTTCAAAAAGATGCAGTTGGAGAGATTGTTCCGAGATGTACAGGGAGCAAAATACCATCCTTATCAGGAACAAGAACAATTGTTGTTCAGTGGAGAGTTTTTATTGAAGGAGAACATTTAATCATAGAGTGATGAAATTTAGAAACATTCTTCAATTACCAATTAGGTTTGCTAAACCAAAAGCATCCTTCCAGGCAAATTCTTTGTTGAGAAAGAAAGTCCAATCGTTTATCGATCTTTATCAAATAAAAGATGATGGCTCAATTATGGAGTTGGTGAATACAATTAATCACTACCGGATGCTTGAAAATAAGCTGCGGATGAAATTGGTTAATGAAGGCTCGAGAGGTCTTTACCCAAAAAGATCCTTTGATTATGACTTTAAAGAATTTGATTAAGAATATATGTAGTCGTCAGACCACATCAAGCGGTCTGACGACTTATTTAAGGCTAATTGGTTTTGATCTTGCCCGAGCCGGAAGTATTCACATTTGTTCTTGCAGTTGTTCCTTTCAGATAGATATTTCCTGATCCGGAACTATTTCCGCTTAATTCATCACGGACTGAAACATGTACATTTCCTGATCCACTTTTTGAGATGCGGCAAATTTCACTTTGTACGTTTCCCAGATCCAAATTTCCGGAACCACTCATTACAATACTCTGATGATTGACCCGACCTCCATATACTTCCAGTCCTCCGGAGCCCGAATTCTGCACATCCAGTACATCTGCTGTAATTTCATCGATGTCCATGTTGCCGGAACCGCTGTTACTGATTTTTAGGTTGTCTTCTGTATTTGCTGACGACCTTATCTTGCAATCTCCTGAACCACTGTTGCTAATAACCAGATCATCATTTGAGTGGATGGCCTTTTCACAAATCAGGTTCCCGGAGCCGCTTGATGCTACTCTCACATCATTTCCTTCGATGGTGGTTTGTACCCGGACATTTCCTGATCCCGAACTTTCGACTGCTTCCAACTTCCGAACCGTTATGTAAATATTCACATCTTTGAAGGTATAATTCTTCCACCAGTTGTCTTCCATATAAATATGTAGGGTATTTCCCTTGACTTCGGTTTCAATTTTGTCGATAGGGCCTTCACGGGCTTCAATGCGAATTTTTTCATTGTTACCAGGCTGAACGAAGATATCAAAGCTTCCGCCAGTTTTAATTCGGTTGAATGAGCCGACATTTCTTTCATCACTGAGCTGCGCAAGTGCCGCGGTGAGGCAAAATGTCAAAATAAATGAGCAAAGGAATAATCTCTTCATAATAGTGATATTAAGTGGATAATTGATCATACAAATACTTTAGATGACTATGTGTCAATAAGTATTCCCTAAACGTAAAAATCTATTAATCAAAGTGTTATGAAAGATATGGAATTAAGCTGTATCCGAAAATGACCATGTAGGTGTTCATAAATGGTCAATTAAAATAAAACTTTCATGAATGAGGGAATTCACCCACAGGCATGAAAGTCGTCTGACCACTTAGAGTGGCCGGACGACCAAACTTTCAGAAAAAAAGCCAACCCTTTTGGCCGGCTTTTTTTGATTTGTATGGAGATAGGATAATTTTTCTTCTATTGAAACAACTTCGGGTTTATTTTAACATTATCACCTCAGAGCCTGGTTTCAACTTTTGGATATTGCATATTTCATATTCATTTCTCTTTGGTAATCTGGATGTAGCAGCAGGTTTAAATTGTCTTACTTCTTTTGCGGAATCGACTATTGAAATTCCCTTGTTCATGTCTGGTTTAATTGTAATCATAATGCCAGATTCTAATATGTTATTGGGGGTTGCTAAAACTTTCCGTTGAACTTTAGTGTTCAATTTTTCATTGCAATTCATACTGAGAATGAAAATTGTAACTGATATAAGTACAAGCCCGAACTTTCTTCTCATTCAATGATTGTTTTTATATTTCATGTTTGAACGCTGTGGCTGAAAATGGAATAGCATTATTATCTAATCAAGACAGATTATACTCTTGTCATTAATAATGAATATCCAATTGACAACTTTAATTCCCGAATACTGTTGTGCTAAATTCGCAGGATTAAAAAACAATCTCAATACCTAAAAAGAGGTATTTTTAAGGTCTTCGAACATGAGATCTGGGAAAATAATTGATTTAAACGAAATCAAGTGTTTCTCGCCCAGCTATTGAAATGCTTAATTCCCTTCATTTTTTGTTTGTATATTAACCATTTAATTATTAAAATAATCCTATATTTTTTAACCGTTGTAAACAACATTTTTAATCATGACTTTGAAATTATCTACCGGTGAGGATATTTTTTACAAAAAATCCGGAGAGGGAAAGACACTTTTACTCTGTGTTCCGGGCGGACCTGGATTTTCACACATCTATCTGGATGCATTTCACCATCATGTTCCAACAGAACATTTTACGGTAGTTACCTACGATCCTACTGCCACAGGAAACAGCAATGGAAGGGCTTTCTACCAGGAATTAAATGGCTATGTGGAGGAGCTATCCGAAATAGTAGAAAACCTGGGATTTGAGCATTTTTATTTGCTGGGTCATTCGAGTGGCAATTGCATTATTATTGATTATGTATTGAATAATCATCAAAAACCAATGGGAGTAGTCTTTCTAAACCCATTTATCAACGGAAAGGAAGTGCTGGCGAACATCAATCAACTTGCCGGGAAATTGTCCATAGAATTTCATAAGAAGAGAAACGGTATTCTGGAAAGCCAGGATTTTAATTCTTATGTGGCATTGCTGTCGGAGTTTTGGATTCCAAGACACTTTTGTCGGGTGAATCCCTGGCCGGAGGAATTGGTAAGTGGAATTTCAAGCCTGTCGGGGGAAGTGGTTAACCACTATATCGGGGCTGATCCGCTGAATTTTTCCGGAAAGATGTTGGAATGGGACCGAAAAGGAGAAATTGAAAAATTGGATGTGTCATGCCTGATCATTGGTGGAAAACATGACTATATGCCAAAGGAACATATAGATTGGATGCACGAAAAGCTACAGAACAGCCAGGTATTTATTTTTGATCAAGCCAGTCATACGCCCTGGATGGAAGATCCGGAGGCCGTATTCAGTAAGATCGTCGGTTTTTTAAAAAGTGGCTTATGAAACTGAATGAATTTAACGAGCAGTTAAAGTCCATGTATTTGAAATTTGGCTGCAGTTCTGAATCCCTTGATATCGATCTGGCACAATTTGACATATTGACCAGGATATATCCGAACGATGCCTTTTATGTAATTGATTGTAAAAGGGCAATCATTTACAAGTTATCGGATAATATCAATCTACTGGATGTGGATAAAAAGGAAAGAATCATGGATTTTAAGCCTCTTATGAGCCTGGTTCATGACAAACAATTTGATAAATTTTGTGCTTTCACCGAAAGGTGTGTGGGAATGGGGTCCAGACAATTCTTTTTAACGCCGTTTAAGGATGAAGTAAAATCCATTTATAAAACCAGTAGGGGCCATACCGTTCTTAAGACTGTATCAGTCATTGCCGTCGACAAAAATGGCAATCCTGACTATACCCTCGGACGATTGACAGATATCACTGATGTGACTGAATTGGCAGGAATGAGCTATAAATTTTTTGGGCCAAGCCAGAAGAAAATGTATTCCTTTTTCAATGGGTTGGAGAAATTCGACAAAATTCTTGGCGAAAGGGAGCTTGAAATATTAAACTATGTGGGTAAAGGCTATTCAAGCAAATCCATTTCCGACGTGCTGTTTATCAGCGAGCACACGGTCAGGACGCACAGGAAGAATATTGTGAAGAAGCTGGATGCACACGGTTCCATTGATGCTTATAACAAGGCGAAGGATATGGGGTTGATGTAATTAATAACTTAAATCGTAACGATATTAAAAAATAGCCACCTGAACCAGGTGGCTATTTGCGCACTAACTATTCCACTTTATTACCTTACATAGATCTATTGTGGAGTAAATATTTTGTTAACTGTCTCTACATTCAAACCATCTTTTAAGTCAAATGTTTTACTTTCTTTTATATCCAGAGATGATGCTGCGATATGAACAGTGTATGCTCCTGCTTCCACAATCCAGGTGGCTATTTCCTCATCAAAAGATGCCAGGTCTCTGGGCAGTAAAGTAAAACTCAAGGTTTGCGATTCACCGGGATCAAGAGTTTTTGTTTTGACAAATGCCCTTAGTTCCATTTTTGGTTTTTCCAGCTTTCCTTCGGGAGCACTAACATAAAGCTGAACTACTTCCTTACCAGCTACATCGCCAGTATTGGTTATGTCAATGCTTACTTCCAATTGCTCGCTAATTTCTTCTTCTGAGCTTGCGGTAAGATTGGAATAATCAAAAGTCGTATAGGATAGGCCATAGCCAAATTCATAGGCTACTGGTTTGTCATTAGTCAGAAAATCTCGGTATCCAACATAAATTCCTTCTTCGTATCTCACTTCTTCCGGATTATCAGCCGGTGTGCCAGGAAAATTATCAACAGAAGCTACATCTTCATACTTTACAGGAAATGTCGACGTCAGCTTTCCGGATGGATTAACTTTTCCTGTCAAAACATCGGCGATGGCATGTCCTGTTTCCTGACCGGGTTGCCAGGCAAGCAATATACCATCCACCTGGTCTCTCCAGCCAGCAACCTCTATTTCACTGCCAATATTCAATACAACAAATACCTTTTTGCCATTTCTATGATAGATATCAGATACCTTTTTGATCAGCTCTTTCTCGGTATTGTGCAAGTAAAAATCTTCCACTTTAACATCAGCAGTCTCACCAGAGTTCCTTCCTATTGTAATCAGGGCAACATCGGATCCTGTAAGACTTTTTCGAACCAATGCATCGGTCACCTTCATTTCCGGGAGAGGTGGCTGAGGTTCAAACCAGTTTCTTCTTGGTGGTCGTTCAGCTTTAGTTTTTACGATATAAGCTTCATATGTTTCCCTCAATTCATTGTTAAAGGTAAAGCTGGCATCTTCCAATCCCTTAACAAGAGAAACACTATAAGCTTCATTCACATCACCACTTCCGGTTCCTCCAGTAATAATTTCATAAGATGTAAATCCAAATGCTGCCACATTTTTCACCTTGTCATTCAATGGCAATACCTCGTTGTCATTTTTTAGTAGTACCATTCCTTCCGTAGCGGCTTTCCGGGCAATCTCTGCATTGGCCTTTAAATCGGGTTGATCCGAATGATTATAATCATTAAATGTTTTGGTTTGCAGCACGTACCTTAGTATCCTGGTCAGATTCAGGTCAATTTCTTCCTCCGTTAATTCTCCGTTTTCAAGAGCTGAAGTAATCTGTTCCCGCTGATCCGGTCTTCCTGGCATTAAAAGGTCGTTACCGGCTTTTAATTGTGCGGTGGCATTCCTTCCAGCCAGCCAATCGGTCATAACCAATCCTTCAAATCCCCAGTCTTCTCTTAAGACTCTTGTTAACAGATCGTGACTTTCAGAGGTATATTCTCCATTCACCTTGTTATAGGATGACATAACTGTCCAGGGTTGCGATTCCTTGACAGCTATTTCAAAGGGACGGAGATAGATCTCTCTCAACGCCCTGTTACTGACAATGGTGTTTATGGTATAGCGATTGGCTTCCTGGTTGTTGGCAACAAAGTGCTTAATAGAGGTTCCTACTCCCTGAGATTCGACACCATTAACCATGGCGGCTGCCATCTTACCCGTCACGAGCGGATCTTCCGAATAATATTCGAAATTTCGACCTCCAAGTGGATTTCGATGAATGTTCATTCCAGGAGCTAATAAGACATCTACACCATATTCCAGAACTTCATGTCCCATGGCTTTTCCTACACTTTCCAACAATTCGACATCCCAACTGGAAGCAAGTAGCCGGGCCACTGGAAAAGCTGTGCAATAAAAGGTTTGTGAACTGTCAGCTTCCCGCTGTGGCTGGATCCTCAGTCCTGCAGGACCATCAGCCAGAATTGTGGCAGGTATTCCCATTCTATCAATAGGGAAGGTGGTACCAGCTGCACCTGGAACGATCAGGTATGAATCCCCAATGAATTCCATAGGAGGCAATCCCCCAAAAGATTCAGGAATATGCATGCCTGTCCCAGTTACCAAATTAATTTTTTCCTCTATAACGAGTTGATCAATTATACTCTGAACTCTTTCATCAATGGTCAGATCAGGATTCTCATATTGATCCATTTTACCATTTTGATTGAGGTCATTATATGTTGTGTTCTGAGTAGAACAACTAATCAGGGTAATTAATAAAATACTAATGCCTATTTTATTAATTTGAGATTCAAGATTTAACATAGTATCATTGTGTCTGTTTACCACAAAGATAATTAATTCTTTCATTGTGTCAATTGTTCACAAAGGAATTTGATTTATGAATAAATTCTTAAAAAGCTTTCAAATGGGAGAGGAGAATTACCTTCCTCACGTATCAATAGATTGTGTGATATTTGGCTTGACAGATAACTCCCTGAATGCATTGTTGTTGAAGGTAACAGGTACAGAGAGCTGGGTATTGCCTGGAGGGTACGTTGAAAAGGATGAATCCATCGAGGATGCGGCCTTGCATGTTCTAAAATCCAGAACTGGATTAACCGATATCTACCTGAAGCAATTTATGACAACAGGGAATTCCGAACGGTCCTTCCCGGATGATGTAAGAAGAATTTGTGAAAGCCTGGGTATTGAATGGACTGAAGGGCATTGGGCCAATAAACGATTTATCTCTATTTGCTATTATGCCCTGATAGACGTCAACAAATTTAAACCAACTGGAGGTGAGCTGGAACAGGAGTATCAATGGGTGGATATTCACAACTTACCTCAAATGTTGATGGATCATGATAATATTTTGAGAAAAGGCTATGAAGCATTAAAGGAAAATCTCGGAAATCATCCAATAGGTATTAATCTCCTTCCTGATAAATTTACGATGCCCGAATTACAGAAAATGTACGAAATCATCCTTGATAAGACTTTGGAAAGAAGCCATTTTCAAAAAAAAATGCTTCGGTTTGACATTTTCCGAAGGTTGGAAGAAAGGAGGGAAGGAGTGCCTCATAAAAGGCCTTTTTTATACCGGTTTGATGAAAACAAATATCAGAACGAATTGAAAAAAGGAGCTCGATTTGATGTCTGACTCCTTCATACTTTAGAAATTTTTGGTTATTTTTTATATTATTAGATAAAAGATAATTGGTATCCTTCTTTTTTGAGGGAAACCTTAGTTGTTTTCTTAAACTCTGAATGATCAACCATAATTTAATTATTCCTTTTATTTGTTTCACTCATTTTTAATCAAACCCGACCTTTAACTATGAATAAACAAATCATTTCTGATAAGGACGAAATAAAGCGACTTAAAAGAGAGCTCGAAAAAGTTAATCAAAAGCTGAAAATTAAAGAATCATTTTTTGAAAGCATCACTGAGAACACTTTAGCCGGCTATTGGATATGGCACATTAAAGAGGACAAGATGTACCTAAGCCCTAAGTTGAAGTCAACCTTTGGATTTAAGGATGATGAGCTCGAAAATTCATCTGAGACAATCAATAAACTTATGCATCCCTCAGATCTGCCGGATGCCTATGCTAAACTGGGAAAACATATTGAAACAAATGGAGTGTCCCCATATAAGATTGAAGCGAGGTTTTTGCATCGGGATGGATCGATCGTCTGGGTGATTTGTTCCGGAAATATTGTTCAGTGGGATGAAAATGGTGAGCCATCAGTGGTGATTGGTTGTCATACGGATAATACGGAGCTAAAGAAGGCTGAGAACAATCAGAAATATTTGGATGAACTGGAGCGAAAGAATAGGGAACTGGAACAGTTTGCTTATATATCATCTCACGATCTTCAGGAGCCCCTTAACACCATAAGAGGCTTTGTTGAATTGATTTCCAGTAAGCTTGAGGACCAGCAGGATCCTGAGATCCAAAAGTATGTGGAATATATACAGAGTGGGACCCATCGTATGTCCAGCTTAATTAAAAGTTTGTTGGAATATTCAAGGATAGGCAAACAAGCTGTAATGAAAAAAGTCGATTGCCAATCTGTTGTTAACGAAGTTAAAGATGATCTGAGCTTGTGGATAAAGGATTCGAAAGCTAAAATTACCATAGGAAAATTGCCTGGGGTAATGGGGTATGACATGGAAATGAGGATCCTGTTTCAAAACCTGATCAGCAATGCACTGAAATTCCGTCGTGAAGAATCACCTGTCATTGAAATAAACTCAGAACTGGAAAATGGCCTTTGGAAATTTAGTGTTGCTGACAATGGAATTGGGATTGACACCAGGCATTCGGAAAAGATATTTAAACTATTTCAACGACTTCACAATCGTGAAGAATACGAAGGTTATGGATTAGGTCTTGCTCAGTGCCATAAAATAGTAACAGAACTTCACAATGGATCGATTTGGGTGGAATCCCAACCTGGTAAAGGGAGCACATTTTACTTCACAATTCCCGAAGGAATATGAATTTAGAACCAAAAGAAAAAGGCCTGTTTACCGGCCTTTTTCTTATATCATCATAAATCCTCATTCACGTCATCTTTTCACCAATTGAGCGATTAAGCTAATTACTAATAGCACCAGAAATACAAAGAAAATGATCTTTGCAATCGAGGCCGCACCTGCTGCAATACCACCAAAACCAAAAACTGCGGCAATCAGAGCAATAACTAGAAATATAACGGTCCAACGTAACATAATTTTATAGTTTAGGTTATCAATGACTTCTTAAATGATAAAATCCTGCCAAATCCTTTTTTGTGAGTTATTTGCGAGATTTTAAAGTTTTGATGAAAATGATTGTGGAATTTTTTACCCAAATATGTAGGTATAATTAGGCAAATAAGGCAATGCGGTATGTAAGCTATTAAGGTGTGGTTTTGGTTTAATAAATATATTTATTTGCATTAGTTATTCAATAGATCTTGCCTTTTTTATTCGTCATTTTGTTTTCTTTTTTTGCATTTTAGGTGGCTAGGGATTATTTTATCATTTACACATTGTCAGAGAGGGTATTAGAACTAATATACCTTAGGGAATTTGGTGGAAAATTTATTTACGCGTTCAAGCATAAAGGTGAACTACGGGAATTCTGCCCATTAATATTTTGTATAAAAACCATTTGTTTATTACTTTAAATAGATAATAGTAATCAACTGTAAACCAAACAAATATATGAAAATATTATACCCTTTTTTCATTGTAGTCATTTTTCATTGCCTACCCGGTTTTTCACAGGGTGACAGACTACCACTATTGAAAATCAGTGAGGATAACAGGTATTTGCTTACACAAGATGATCAACCATTTTTATGGTTGGGCGATACGGCCTGGGAATTATTCCATCGATTGAACAGAGCCGAAACCATCCAATATCTTGATGACAGGGCGGCCAAGGGCTTTACTGTTATTCAGGCCGTAATCTTAGCTGAATTGGATGGATTGAATACCCCCAATGCAAATGGTGATCTGCCATTTGTCAATAATGAACCTACAAAATGGAATGAATCTTATTTCAGACACGTAGATTTTGTAATCCAGGAAGCCGAAAAGAGAGGGTTGTACGTCGGTTTACTGCCTACCTGGGGGGATAAATTTAATAAAGCATGGGGTGTGGGACCTGAGATTTTTACACCGTTCAATGCAGAGACATATGGCAAGATGCTGGCTCATCGATATTCCGGCAGTAACAACATCGTCTGGATAATGGGTGGCGACCGATGGCCTGAGGATGAAGAAGATAAAAGGATCATTCGTGGAATGGTAAATGGAATAAGGAAAGCTGATAATTTACATTTAATCACCTATCATCCGTCCGGTGGAAAAAAGGCTACAGACTACTTTGATGAAGATTGGCTCGACATTGACATGTTCCAAAGTGGCCATGACAGACGTGTTAAGGATTATAAATTTGTTTTAGCGAGCAGGAGAATAAACCAGGTACGACCAGTGATCAATGGAGAACCCCGTTATGAAAATCATCCAAATCGCTTCAAGCCTGAAGTTTTCGGGTGGATGGATGATTCGGATGTTCGTACTTCTGCGTACTGGACTATGCTGACCGGAGCTGCAGGTTATACCTATGGATGTCATGATATCTGGCAGATGTTTAGCGCAGATAGAAAACCGATTTCAAAAGCCCGGTCATATTGGAAAGAATCCCTGGATTTGCCGGGGGCAAATGACATAAGGCATTTAAAGGAGTTATTGGAAACATTTGCCTGGCAGGAAATGGAATATGATCCTTCAATTATTCTGAACAACAACCCCGAGGATTCAGCTTTTATGGTAAGTTCAATTGGTAAAAAGAAAGATTACATTATTGCCTACACTCCGATGGGGAAGCCTATTTCAATTGACTTGTCGAAAATGCAAGCAGAGAATATTTTAGCTTATTGGCTTAATCCCCGTGATGGTCAGGTTAAAGAAATTGGAAAATACAAGAAAACGGATCGTCCGGAATTAGCCCCATGGTCTGATGGAAGAGGAAGTGATTTTGTACTAATTTTAACAGATGAAAGGGTGGGTTACAAGCTGACTGATTAAGGCAATCCTACACTGATGTAATGGAAATTTACAATTCAAAAAGATTATCAAGCTATTTAATAGTAAATTGATTTAATCGTTCTCATAAATAAACAGCACTAGAATGAAAAACACATTATTACACCCTCTGCTAATTCTATTCTTATTATTGACAAGTTATTCCTTTGGACAAACGCATACTGAAGTTTCCCTTGTAGATGAAAGCGACATAGATGTTCAGTATTTTGGTGAGGAAAGCTATATAGCCTACCTCTCTGCCCGTGGTATTCCCAAGGACAATATCTACAAGGATTACTATACAGATGAATTTTTCTTCGATCTCGGAAAGATAAAAACCGGCGAAGTCCGAACGGTGGAGATCCCCTTTAAGAATGATTCTGACAATTACGTTAAGATCACCACGGTGAATGAATTGTGTGCCTGCCTGAAGGCTGATTTTCCTGAAGGAGATGCAGGTAAAATTAAACCAGGAGATACAAAGAAGGGCACACTAATGTTTGATACAACAAATATAAAAGGAAAGCTCCGCCGAGCCGTTGAAATACGGACCTTTACCAATATGAAGGAAATTAATTATCTGGTCTGGGTACAGGCCGAAATAGGAGATTAGCTTCAAGGCATACTTCGCAAAAAATATCACTCGAAAAAGGCATGTCTTCCATCACATGTTTTAGCATGCTTTTTTCATTTATGTCTACTCCCATGTTTTCAGCAATATAATCAAGCTGTCTTCAACCATTTACCTTCAAAATCAACGATCCCTTTAAACATTGGATTGTCATGTCAGAATTTTACGATCTTTTTTCGAATTCAAATTACCAGGAAGATTGTGTCTTAACTATTTGAACGACAAAATTTATCGAGTTCCTATCTGTGAGAAGAATTATTTCACAACCACCTTTGAATGAAAGAGGAGGGTGTTATCAGCATCGGAAATTGACAGTAGATAAATACCATTTTTAAAACTGCCCAACTCCAATTCCAATGTCTTTTGACTAAGATAATTAGTTGTATTTGATATAAGCTTCTTCCCACTGATGTCGTGAAGCGAAAGTATAATATCTGAGGATAAGTATTGATCGGGAATGTCAATCCATAATCTATCTCGAACAGGATTGGGGTAGGCGACAAATGATTGGCTGATTTCAGTGAGCAATGAAGTAATGACGGTTCCGCGTTGATGGATCAGGATCACGATGTTGTCAATCATTTCATGTTGAATAAATAGACTGGTCGAACGGTCATTCAAAGAATCATTTTCGTCGAAATTTAGATGAATAGAATGATTTTCAATGTCTACTGTTATCCATTCGGCTTCTGACGTAACTGAGAAATCAGCAAGGTTGGTCACTATATCAAAAGTGTGTTCCCCCGCATGAGATTCCAGGAATATTTCGCTCCCACTAACAGACAGGTATGGGGCAGTGGCTTGTTGTGTAAGTGTCACAGTTCTTTCTCCAATGTGAGAATTGCTAATCGTCAAATCGGCTTGTCGACCTTCGAATAATTGGTTTTCATCAACAGTAACGAGTATCGATCCTTCCATTAATATAAAGTGAATCCATTCAGCTTGCGTAGCAAGGTTGAGATCTGCTAAATTGGTTTCAAATACAACTTCATATTCTCCACCTGCTGCATGAATATCCAGTGTTTTCGTCAGTAATTCCAGATATGGGATTGCTGCCTCCTGACTGATGGTAATAACCTGATCGGCCATATAACTGCCGGATACAAGTACCGTTCCCCGCCTGGTTTCAAACGTTGAATTCTCATCGAAAGTGATGCTTATATTCTGATCCAGCACAGACACCTCCAGCCAATCGTTTTCAGTGTGAAGCTCTATTTCAGGCAGATTGGTTTCTACTGGAATAGCTGCATCACCTGATTGTTGAGGTACAGTTAAATTATCACTGGTAAGCACCAAAAAAGGGTCACCTTGCTGTTGCGAAATGCTAATAATAACATCAGCAACGTTTTTACCTGATAAGCTAAAGTTTCCCGATCTTTCAAAAATGGTTTTATTTTCATCAATTTCCATCAGTAGAGTTGTTCCATCCCAATGAATATTGATCCAATCGATATCTTCAATGATTTCAAATTCAGATAAGTTGGTTGATATAGTAAGTGATTTTTGTAACTGAGTCTTTTCAACAGCCAAACTTTTTTCAGAAACAGTGAGATATGGCGGAGCTCCAACCTGGGTGATAGAAATGATTTGATCAGATATATTTTCACCTGAAAGTATTATTTCACCTTCCCGCTGTACGATCTCTTCATTTTCTTCATAATCTATCATTAAAATGGATGCTCCCATTTCCCAGCTAATCCAGTATTCATTTGAAGAAACCTGCAAATCGGGCAGATTTGTGTGGATATTAATGTTTAGTGATCCCGCTGAGTGATCAACAGATTTTGCAAAAGACCCGATTTCCAGATAAGGTTCAGCGCCACCCTGCTCGATTTTTAATTGAATGTCCTCCAGACCAGCTCCGGAAGCCATTACTGTTGCAGTGCGCTTGTAGATGCTGAGGTTTTCTTTACATAATATTTTGATCTGTTTGGTTGACTTGCTGACAACTTCCAACCAATCTGCATTTTCAGAAAGGGTGATATCGGACAAGTTTGTGTTGACTGAATAAGTAAGTGTTTCCTGCTCAGAAGAAATATTCCTTGATAGGTTGCTTATTTCCAAAACAGGATCACCTGCTTTCTGTACCAATGTTACTACTCTGCTACTTACTCCATCACCCGATATGTTGATCTTTCCCTGCCTTTGCGCAACAGTTGGATTGGCGTCATATGTTAGGTTGATGGTCTTGCCATTTTTTGTAAATTGAATCCAATCTACATTTACGTCTACATCAAAAGTTGGCAAATTTGAATTGACCTGAAAGCTGGCCGAACCATTTCCCTTGTTGGCATTAATTCTGTTTGTCGACACGTTCAGATAAGGCGGAGCTCCTTGTTGGGTAATAGCTATATTTTTTTCGCTCACTCCATCTCCAATTAATTTTATGGAGGCATTTCTCTGAGAAATAGAATTGTTTTTGTTGAAATTAACCAGTATTTCATTTCCGGATCGACTCGCATTTATCCATCCCGCATTTGAAGAAATATCAAAATTTGAAAGATTAGTGCTAATGGAAAAGGAAGTTTCACCCTGCTGATGACCAACTGTTTTTGATGACGGACTAATCGTTAAAAAGGGCAATCCTGCTGCCTGCCGAATGGTCAATTCGACATTCGCAACGCTATTTCCGGAAACAACTATTTTTCCCTTTCTCTCCTTGATCGTTTTATTCTCCTTTACATCTACCTGGATTTTATTTCCATTTTTAGTTAAGGTCAGCCAGTTGCTTGATGTTTGAATCTGAAAATTTGAAAGGTTTGTTTCGACTGAGAAGCTGGTTGAGCTTGCGGAATATCCGACATTTCGAAATACAGGAGTTGCTGTCAGGAATGGATCTCCTGCTGCCTGGGTAAGGGTGATAATTTTTACGGGAACGCCATTACCCGAAACACTAATTTTCGCTTGTCTTGAATTAATTGTTGTGTTTGCAGGATAATTCAAAGTAATGGTTTTATCGCTAATGGATAACCCAAGCCAATTGACATCCACATCGATGTTAAAATCAGGTAAATTAGTTAAGACATCGAATGTTGAAGAACCTGAGGTGTTGGGCGCATTGACCGATGTCTTTGACACATTCAGAAATGCTGGAGCAGCTTGTTGCGTAATGGACAAAATTTGCTCACTAATCCCGTTTCCACTAACTTTTATGGTTCCATTTCTTGATGTAATTGCCGTGTTTTCCGATACTTCGGCAGTTATTTCATTTCCTGATTTGCTTAGACTTAACCAAGGGGCCTCCGAGCTGATATTAAATGTAGGAAGATTGGTATTAACTGAAAAAGTGGTATTTCCACCTTCATGATTAACTGTTTTGGAGTCGGGATTGATTGTAAGAAAGGGTAGCCCGGGTTCCTGCACAATCCTTATTTCAACATCCGAAGCATTATTTCCTGAAACTACAATGCGACCTGTTCGTTCGTTTAAGGTTTTATTTTCATTAAAACCAACAAGAATAGAATCTTGCGTTTTGGTCAAGCTTAACCAACTATTAGCTGAAGTTACCTGGAATTCAGGAAGATTGGTATTGACAAAATATTTTACGTATCCGCTTTCATAACCAACATTTTTGACATGAGGTGATACCGTTAAATATGGATCTCCTGCTTCTTGTATAACTGATATGATCACATCGGATACCGAAGATCCCGAAACGATGATTTCAGCTGTTCTTGGCTGGAGCGATGTGTTGGATTCATAATTAACCGTAATTTCATCATCAATGGCTGTTGCCTCGAACCAATCTGATTCTTCCGAAATGGTAAAAATATCCAGGTTCGTGTCCACAGCAAAACTAAAACTTCCACTTTCTGATGGAACATTTTGATTTGCCGGATCGACGGTGAGAAAGAAAGGCTCGATGGTCAGGGAAAGATATTCGACGTTATTGGATTCATGGATCTCATCAACAACATCCAGATAATCACCTACAAAAAGGATAAAATAATCTCCGGGAACAGTATTTAAAGGAATGGTTACGGATTCATTTTCAGATTCGGATCTCATATCACTTCCTAAAGTTGACAGATCGTCACCTAAAAACACATCAGCATCATCTAATAAAATATCTTTTGAAAGATAGTATCCAACAGAAGGATCTCCCAGGCTTGAATTAGGAGTTGGTCCGTTGTACTGTTGGTTACATGTTAAATTGACTTCTCCACCCGGTGTGATGGAATCATCAGACAATGTAAAATCGGTTACAGTAATGTCATCATTGACAGGTGCAACAGGTGTTGACCACCCCATATCTTTTAATAAACCCAAGGTTATTGGTCCGGGATCGTGAATGGATTCTCCTCGGGCCAATGCATGTGTCATGAGGGCGTTTTCCGTGTTATTGAAAGTAGCATCATCCCAGTGCGAAAGACTTGCTCCATTATCATAAGTCAGAGGGCAATATAATTTTGCCGGATGGCCACCATTTGCAGATTCTATAGAGCTGGTCCCAATAAAGAGATTATTGCTCTGAATGTAATCCGACAGCTCAGATGAGTTATTCGGAACAAACAAAATATTCCTTCCACTGCCATTTTCAATAAAAGGGGTATACATCCCCGGCGCTCCATTACCTAATGTCCAGTCACTTCCATTCTCATCATAAGTCACACCACTAGCAGAAAATCCCAGACCATGTGCCAACTCGTGTAGGACTATGGTTACAAAATCGTATCTCCCGCTACTATTCCCATCAGTCCCCAGATACCAACCGGAAAAATCACTATTGAAGGTCGTAGAAATATCGGCTTCCCCAACCGGGTTTAGATTTCTTCCAGCAAGTTTCTCAGCTAAAGCGACGGGGTAATACACCAGCGGAATAGGAGCATTATCAAAATTTCTGTAATAGCGAGTTGTTCTGGATGATCCCAACACATTAGAACCCATGCTTCGCCAATGGGCATCAACGTAAATAGGAACGTCTGTTTCAAGCAAAGAAGCCCAGATATCCACAGCATATTGAAAGGCACGTTGCGCTTCAGGAGTAAAACCATGATAGTTGACGACAATGTTTGCCGTGTGCAGTCGAAGGAATGAAACTTCGCCATCCGACCTTTTGATCGGGCTTTCTATCTTAAACTCATTTTCATGGGGATCCAAAGGACAAATTATTTCCCTTCCCGGTATGTATTCTTGACCAAATGTTAGCTGAGCACCTGTCAAAAAAATCAAAAAAGTTAACCACCTCTTGCCGTACATAGATTTTATTGATGCATCGTCCAATTTACAATTTTCAATAAAAGTCAGGTTTCTTGTAACATAATCCCCAAATTATTTCTTTGTAAAAATTTCATTTTTAAATGAAAGAATTGCAATAGGTTTTCTGATTTTAACCCATGATTTGATCATTTTGTAGAAAAATATATCGTTCTCATGGAATATATTTCTGCGGAGGTGATTGTAAGATTATCTGAAAAAATGATCATTTTTCCTTATATTATAATGTTCATACTGCTAGGATTAACATCAGATTTTAAGGAGGTTTTGGGGTCAATAATTGTCCAATGGTCTGATTATACTTCAAATTGTTATTTGCAGTAACCTGAATTCCTTGATATATTTCCAATGAATTGTCAGTGTTTGAGAAATATATGAAGATCATTGGCCGAAGAGATGTAATTGACTTGCCGGATTTGCAATTGACGGGCATTGAAGCTAAGGTTGATACAGGCGCTTATGGTAATGCATTACATTGTCATCACATTGAATTAATGATGAAAGACAATGTGGAAACTCTTAGATTTAAATTATTGGATCCATCGCATCCGGAATACGAAGACAGGTATTTTTACTTTTCAGAATTCAATGAGAAAAAAGTAAAGAGCTCTAGCGGACAAGTAGAAAACAGATATACGATCAAAACACGTCTGACAATATTCGATAATAACTTTACTACACAGTTCTCATTAACTGACCGGCAGGAGATGAAATATCCGGTTTTGCTTGGGAGGAAGTTTCTGAGAAAAAAGTTTATTGTAGATGTGTCATTAAAAAATGTTTCACACAAAGCTAAACACCAGGTAAAATGAAAATTGCCGTACTATCACGAAATCCAAAATTATACTCAACCAAGAGATTGGTCGAAGCTATCGAACAGCATGGCCATCAATCCGTGGTCATCGATCATTTAAAATGTGACATCATCATGGATCAAAAAGGTCCTGCCATCTTTTACAAAGGCGAAAACCTGAATGACATCGATGCTGTTATTCCAAGGATTGGCGCATCGGTCACATTTTATGGGACGGCTGTTGTCCGTCACTTTGAAATGATGCATGTGTTCACCGCAGTGGAATCGCAGGCCATTACACGTTCACGGGATAAGCTGAGAAGTCTTCAAATCCTTTCCAGGTCGGGAGTAGGTATGCCCAAAACAGCATTTACGAATTACAGCAAGGAGGAAAACCGTGTGATCAGGCACATAGGAAATGCACCGGTGGTCATTAAACTGTTGGAAGGGACACAAGGTCTGGGAGTTGTCCTGGCTGAAACCGATAAGGCGGCAAAATCTGTTGTCGAGGCATTTGATAGTCTAAAGACAAGGGTGATCCTGCAGGAATTTATCGAGGAAGCAGGCGGGGCAGATATCCGGGTTTTCATTGTTCATGGAGAGGTAGTAGGAGCCATGAAGCGCCAGGGAAAAGAGGGAGAATTCCGGTCTAACCTTCACAGAGGAGGATCCGCACAAGTCATTAAATTAAGCAGGAAAGAAAAGTCAACAGCTCTTACCGCCGCAAAAAGTATGGGACTTGATATCGCGGGCGTCGATATGCTTCAATCAAAACGTGGCCCTCTTGTATTGGAAGTGAATTCATCACCTGGATTGGAAGGGATTGAGAAGGCCACCGGAGTAGACATTGCAGGCAAAATTGTGGAATACATTGAGCGAAGTGCCGCAAAAAAGCGGAATAAGAAGAAAAAGGCCACTGCTAAACCATGAAAATAAACGGCACCGAAATTTCTCCTGGTCAGGAAAAGAAAATCGAAGTAAATATTGCCAAATTACCTTCACATTCTTCCATTGATATTTCTATAACCGTTTCCAGGTCAAAAATAGAAGGACCGGTCTTACTTTTGATGGGTGGATTGCATGGCGATGAGATTAATGGATCAGAGATCATTCGCCGCATCATCGAAAGAGGGTTGAACAAACCATTGATCGGAACGACCATTTGTATTCCTATCCTTAACATCTATGGATTTATCCATTTTTCAAGATATGTACCTGACGGAAAAGATGTCAACCGGTCATTTCCTGGCAACAAAAATGGTTCTCTCGCTTCCAGGGTTGCCTACTACCTGATGAAAGACATTATTCCCAAAATTGATTATGGTGTTGATTTTCATACGGGAGGAGCTGATCGTTCTAACTATCCTCAGGTGCGTTGTATGTTAAAAGATCCTAGAAATGAGGAGTTGGCTAAAGCCTTTTGTGCGCCATTTACGCTTGATTCCACCTACCGGCCGAAGTCCCTTCGGCAATCCGCTGCTAAACTGGGGAAAAAGATCCTGGTGTATGAAGGGGGAGAATCCGCCAGGTTTGACGAATTTGCCATCAATGAAGGAATCAAAGGAACATTGCGGTTGATGCAATACCTTAAGATGACAGAAACATCCAATCCACCTGATCAGTCTAACAAGGTCATTAAAAGTTCCTCCTGGGTCCGGGCTAAAAACTCGGGTGTATTTTTAACCAATGTGAATTACGGAGAGAAAGTAAGCAAAAATCAAATAGTAGGAAGCCTAAATGATCCTTTTGGGGATTACAAGGTGGATATTAAATCGCCTGTTTCCGGTTATGTAATTGGGCTCAATCACAATCCTCTGGTCCACCAGGGTGATGCAATTATGCATTTAGGGAAAGTGAATAAGCAGTGAAGGTGAGTCAGTGAACGGTAAACAGTGATCAGTGAGTCAGCAAATGGTGATTGGTAATCAGTAATCAGGTGACCGATCGCTGATTACCGAATACATCTTTTGTTCTACATTAGATTTTTTCATTTGAATCGTTACAGAGTATCCCTACTCTTCTATAGTCTCTTTCGTCCATGCTCCCAGGATGAATCCCGAAATAGCAAGAGCTACCATATCATATCCTCCTGTGATCCACGATAATGCATAAGGCATTTGTGCGAACATGTCGCCCGTCATTTTTGAAAGAAAAACGAAAGCAAAAGCAATTAATAGACCGATTCCGGCTCCCCGGATTCCCGAGCGTACATTCAATTGAGTAAACAACCAGGCAAGAACATATAGCGGGATGACTGTCGAAACGACATTTGTAATCCAGATGCCTGCACCAGGAGGATTGGCTTCAATGGTTGCCATGTCGAGGCCTACCATTTCCATCCAGGGTTCGCCAAAAAGTGGTCCGTACCACAAAAATCCGAGACCGAAAAGCACGACGACACACACCAGTATCGCCAGGTGATTGATTTTTAAAGAAGTACTCATTGCGATTTAGGTTTGATTATGAATAGAAGATAGGAATATTCAATCAAAAAAACCTAAATAACTTTCTAAATCAATTCTGGCTTTCAATCGACTGTATAATTTCTTCGACATCAATGAAGTCTCCCGAAGGTTTCTTTTTGTCGTAATTAATATCAAATCGAAGGGCACGTAAACCTGTAATTCCCTGAAGGTCTTCTATCTGATAGTCTTCTATGGGCGTGTCAAGTACATATCCCTTGAATTGCAGAAATTGTATGTATTTTCGATAATCAACCGCATCATGTTCACGTGAATAAATGATCGTGACCTTACCGGGAGCGGTTATTCGTTCATTGGTGCCTTTTATGTGTGCTTTATCGATCCGTTTCTTGACAATCTCATATCGTGCATTATATGCGCCTTCCACATCAAATTTCTTCTCGTCCATGCGGAAATGTACCGCAAGCGGTGTGCTGTAAACCAATATTAAAGAGGCAATTTCCAAATGCGTAGGTAGTTCACTTTTCAGATCATTGAATCTTATCTCCATTTCGCACATGGTAATCAATTGCCACAATTGGAGATTTCGCAAATGCATTTCATCATACTTATGTCGCTTGGCGATGGACTGACCAATGTACATGTTGTACTCCACACCATCCGTTTTGTAACGCTCAAAGTAGTGTGGGAACATTTGCTGAGCTTCTACCTGCTTTTCATCAAGGAAATTGGCAAGCAGGAAATTGGCCCTGGTCACCGATTCATCAAAATCCTTTCTTTTATTGTATATCGTATCAAACTCAGGGTCTAATTTGTTTTTATACTGGTCGATCAGCTTTTTAAGCTCACTATCCGATTTGCTTAAATGTTCAAATACCGGGTAAACTTCCGATTTCAAAAATCCTATCAGCTTGTGTTCACTGCCTGCAAACAACCCATTGTCCAGTTCCCTTTTGTGAAGCTCGATTTGGAAAATGAGTGATTCAAAAATGGGAAGGTTTGACTTTTTATGTGCTTTTTTAACCACTTTCAGCGCTTCATTCATTTGCTTCATCAGGTCGTGTCTGACCGCTTCATTTCGCTTTGTAGACGATTCGCGGATATCCAGCTGACCGTACAGTGGGATCACTTCTTTAAAGGTTATATCGCTGAATGTCATCCTTTCTTTATGCTTCTGATGATAGAGATATTTCCTGGCTTCTTCTTCAAACCTCCACTTCACAGATGGGTGAATAGTCGTGCATTCCTGCTGAATGATAGCTTCAACATTGTTCTTATCCTCATTCTTAAACCTGGCTGCCGCCATGGAAATAATGGGCATCATCAATTCAAGTCTCGTCATGACCGCATTGCTAAGCTGATAAGGCTGGGAAGCTCCCAGCTCTAAAAAGCCTAATACTTCATCATCATGGATCAATGGGGCTATAATGTAACTCTTGAGCTTACTTTTTTTAAGGATGTGGGCCAGCTTACTCTGCGTCTGTATATAAAATTTATCAACATCCGGAACAATCAGTGGTTTTTTAAAATCGATGAGGCTCTTATAGCTATTCCCACATAGCGTATCGCAGCACTTCAGCACCTCGTTATCATGGATCATCATTCCGGAGATATTTCCCTTGTGGACAGCCAGGAATGAATCATTTTCGTAATTGAGAAATCCGATTTTAAGGTCATTGATCTTGAACAACCTCTTTATGCTTTCTTCGATTTTTTCAATTGATTCTTCGGTCTTAAGGATCAGGTTTGAAGTAATGTCGCTTAATGATGCATCAGTGGTTACGTCCGTCAGATTAGCAACGCCAACTCCCCGCATGATCCAGCTGTTTGGCGGGAATCTTTCCTTCCACAGATCGATGTTCTCAAAATTATCCATCAATTCCAGGTAAATTTCCTCTGTAATATCGATTGACTTGTCTGTAGGGACCATTTCGATCATATCCGCATTTAGCGCCAACCGATATGTCCTGATAATATTTGACTGTTTATCAGGTATTTCGATCAATGTCCGGGAAGAGGTATCAATGGGATAGTTGTAATACATTTTCAGGATGGCCGCACAGGTATAAATGTAGAATGACTTGTCGTCGTATCCCTTCATTTCAATTTTAAAACCATCCCCGGCCTGTTCCATGATATTCCGGAATCGTTTGGACAGGTGGATTGGAGCGAAATTAAACGGAGGCATGATTGCCTTTATCTCATTGGTAGAGAGAATATCAGGAAAAAGAACCCGAATAACCTGTTGAATTTCAGAAGTATGTTTTTCCAATAAGGTGGAGTCATCAAATCCATCGTATAAGAATGGATATTTTCTCTTTATCTCCAGGATCTGTTTTGCGTAATTCGATATGTTGGGGTCAGACTCTTTGGCAATTACCTCAAACGATTCAAAAATCTTTGCAAAGCTGATTTTTGCTATAGCGGGAGAGGGGACTTCACGGCCGTTAAAGATCATAAGGATGAGGGTTTTAGTGCTTAAACTAAAAACAGATGGTTAGGTTGTGTCAGGATGAGGATATTTCCCGTTCATTTTGTTAATTTAAAGGAATAAACTTTTTGGATAGATGGCCGGCAATTCGCAACACTCCGATAATTTTTATCATAAAAGTGGTGATGCTTTTATCAAAAAATTAGAGCAGGAAGTTGAAAGAAATTTAAACAATGAGCAGTTTGGGGTAGAGGAATTGGCCGAAAGTATGTCGATGAGCCGGTCAAACCTTCACCGTAAATTGCAGCAAAATACCGGCCAATCCGTGAGTCAGTTTATCCGTGAATATAGATTGCGACGAGGGCTGGACTACCTGGAAAATGAAGGGTTAACGGTCTCTGAAACGGCTTTTAAAGTTGGTTTTAGCAGTCCCAGCTATTTCACTTCCTGCTTCACAGATTACTTTGGATATCTTCCAAGCGGAGTGAAGAATAAATTGAGTAAAAACCATGTTGCCATTCACGTCAAAAATAAGAATGAAAGATCTGATAAATTCATCAGAAAAGGAATTATAGCAGGTTTATTGGTAATGACAGGGCTGGTTGCGGCTTATTTTATCTTTCAGCCTCTTTCTGACAAAAATGTTTCGTATTCCAAACAGCCTGGCGAAAATTCCATTGCCGTACTACCCTTTAAAAACCTGAGTGAAGATAAAGAAAATGAATATTTTATAGAAGGAGTGGCAGGAGCTATTACAACAAACCTCTCAGGTATAGCAGATCTGAATGTCATTTCCAGCACCTCATCCGGCAAGTACAAAAACTCAGTCCTTTCCGCTAAAGAAATTGGTGAGGAATTACTGGCTTCTCATTTGTTGGAAGGCAGTATTCAGAGACATCTGAATGAAGTTCGCGTTGATGTCCGTCTGATTGATGCAGGAACTGAAAGACAGTTGTGGGCAGAAAGTTACGATCAGGAATTGGAAGATATTTTTGATATACAAAGAGAAATTGCACAGAAGGTAGCTTTTGCTCTGGAATCCAGACTGTCAGAAAAGGAAAAAAACAAGTTGAACAGGGCAATAACCCAAAACACAAAAGCATATGATCTGTATCTCAAAGGCATCTATCTGAACAGGACATATTCTGTTTCCGGCAATGTTGAATCAAGCAAATGTTTCAAAGAAGCGATTTCGCTTGATTCAGGCTTTGCGTTGGCTTATTCCGGATTAGCTTTGAATTGGGTGGCAAAAGCAGCGATTTTTGATGCATCGATGTCTCCACAACTTGCGTTTGAAAAAGCGATGCCATTATTGGAAAAAGCCGGAAGGCTGGAGCCTGAACTCGCTGAAGTTAATTTTTTAAAGGGTTTCATTTCCCTTTTTGGTAATTGGGATTTTGAGGATGCTGAATGGCAATATAAGAAAGCCATTGTCGACAATCACCCGGAAGCGCTTGCTGTCTATGCCGATTTTTTAAATTTTACAAAAAGACATGAGGAAGCTTATGACATAGCTCAAAGATTAAACAGGGCTCACCCTCATTATCCTAATAGCCGATTGATACTCGCCCTGTATTACCTTGACAGGTACGATGAGGCAGAAGAATTTGCCGAAGATCGGTTAAAAACATTTTCAAATTACTTTACATTGGATAACATTGGCTTTTTATATTTAAATACCGGACGGTATCACGAGGCTATTCATTATTTCCAAAGAGCTATCGACCTGGAAGGAATTCGTTATCCGCGAATGCTGGGATGGATGGGGGCTGCCTATGCAAAGTCAGGTCAGGAAGATAAAGCCAGGGCATTATTGCAGGAGCTAAAAGAAAAGAAAAATGAAGGCCACTCTGGGTCTTATGCATTTTTCGTTGCTGTCATTTATGCTGCGCTGGATGATGCTTCATCTGCTTTGGAATGGCTGGAAATTTCTTATAAAAACCACGATATGGAAATCCCCTGGCTTCTGACCGAACCTCAATTTCATCCCCTTCATGACGAACCCATTTTTCAGGAATTAGTGCAGAAAGTTGGCTTTCCAAATTCAGATTTTTCCTCCTGAGCATCATGTAAAGCGTCTGCCTGTGACGAAATGCAACATATATAATAGTTTGTAAGAAAAACTTGATAGTTGTTGCAACATGCCTGATAGGGCTATAACTGGTTTTTCCCTCAAATTTAACTCAGTCAATAATCAATTAACCTCTAAGCATTATTTATATGAAAACTTCTATTTTTAAAATTTTAGCTTTTGTACTAATCGTATTCTGTATCTCAACTTCCTTGCTCGCCCAGAATTGGGAAAACCTAAATCCGGATGGCACGGAAATCCTGGCTGATACTACTCTATTAAGATCAGTGATCGTCACCATTGCTCCGGGAGAAACCATAGGACCTGTTACGCACCCTGCACATTTTGCCTATATATTGACAGACGGGAAGCTTAGGGTTCATACGGAAGGCAGAGAGCCCGCAGTAATGGATCTTAAGAAAGGAATGCCCATATACATGGATCCCGTTGGGCCGCACAAAACCGAAAACGTGGGTAGCGAACCGTTTTCATTTTTAATTGTAGAGTTGAAAGAGCATCCATACAAAGGATCTGATTAACCGATAGATATATTAGCATAAGAATTAAAACTCTTTGATTTCCGTTTCCCTGGTTTGTGTTCTCACAAGCCAAAAACAGATGGTTTTTTTTAGGTGATTAGGATGAAGGAAATACCTGACCCATCAGAAATAAGGTTTTATCGGGCAGAATCTCCATACTTATAGAATTCCACATTCAAACAGTTTGTTGATTGTCACCTCGACTGACAAGGAGAGGTCTGCTGATTGCACTGCTTTATCTTTAATGGTAAAAACCTCAATAACAACTTCGCTTTACATCCCCTGAATGCAGATACTTTTGCACAAGTATCCGAAGCAGAAATGTGATGGGCGGATGCTACAACCAGACCTGGTGAATTTTATCTATTTGAGTTATCAATTGCCTTCAGTATTTTCTGATAATCAGTTTCAGGTGATTTCATGAGATGGTTGAAAAATGACTGCATTCCAGCGGGATATTCTAATTCTATATCAGGTGCAATTCCGATACCTTCATAGTTATTGCCATTATTGTCCAGGTAAACTTCATTGGAAAGGGTGATGCTCCATCCGATGGGTAAGGGCTTTTCCAGCTGATCTGAAAATATCCCCTGTGTAGATGACCCGATTCTACCGACATGTTCTAAAACAAAACTACACAAAGCCATGATCTCCGTTGCACTGGCGGATTGACTCGAGGTAAGAATGTATACAGATTTCGTATAGGGTGAGTCGTCCTTGTCAAGGATGATCTTTTGCTTATTGGCATAGCCAGATTTACTGTGTGCCATTTTGGTAAAGGCTAAACGAGGTTTCGTATTAAATCTCCGCATTATTTCCATGGCAACTTTATCATGTCCGCCGCCATTGAAGCGAACATCCAAAATCAATCCTTTGGTGTTGTTGAGATCTTTCATGGCCATGTCCATAATGTTTGCAATGCCATCTGCTTCAAATTTCTCACTTTGTTTGGGAGTCATGGTTTCCAGCTTATTTTCATATGCTTTCCAGAATTCTTCGTCAGGCGCATTGTCCGGCACTTCCAGGTTAACCAGGGCAAACATTTGATTTATTTGGAGGTAGCCCAAATTGTTTTCTGTAATGCCCCATCTGGCAAAACGGCTGTTTTGGGTAAGTTCATCTGCTTTTAAAAAACAGTCGGCAGTTGTGTTTGCCACCTCATATAGATTATATGATGGTAAGGTGTCTTCTTGGGTGGGTTGTTGGCTTTCCTTTTGCACTTGTTTAACCGAATCGGGGACACGCAGGTCGATATGCATGTCGTGGAATGGTTCCAGCATTGATATTAAAATTTGATATAATTCAGTCCGGGAAGTTTCCGTTGAAATTTTTCCTTTCGTTGCTTGATACAAACTATCCCAGTTGATGTGTCGGGTTTCAAAGTAGGCATAATGATCCGAAAAATTTTCGGCAAGTACTTCAAAGTTAAAAAGCGGGTCGTTGAGCTGTTCCTCTGACAATTTCGCTGAGCAATGAGGAGGAAGGGCATCTATTCTTCTAAATTTGTAAGTGTTTATCCCCCATTTAAAGTTTAATGTATCGTTGCTGAGGAAAATATCATCGCCAAACATCTCTAGTGGTGCTTCGATTGACGGTGTGCACCAGCTGGCGGTTTTATCATATATATGAAAATAACCGTCTTTGATCACGACAAGCCGGCCGTATCCCATGGATTCATAGGCCCCGTTTAATTGGGTTGAGGTGTTGCCTTCTTTGAATGAGCAAAAGAGAATTGCTGATGATAAGATCAGGAAAGTACACATTTGTATATTAGGGCTGTAGCAATTCTTTTTCATTGTTTTTGACAATTTTAGTTGTTGAATTCTCTACTATGGATGTCATGAGGGAACGGGAGGTTGCATGATCACCTATTAACTAATGATTAATTCTACTCACACGCATTTAGAGCGAAATGTGTGTAAAATATTCATAAAGCATTCCTACCTCAATGGCAGGTGGCAAATCCAATGTCTGGTAGCAGGTTTAGAGTGTCCGCCTGAGGAGGACGAAGCGGTTCGACGACCTATAATTAAGGATTATCGATCGGACACTTGACTGACGATAAAGGCAGGCCCTATTTATTTTAAGTCATTGCGGATGCTACGACCAGACTTGTACATCAATTCAATGGTGAATTATTTAGCCCAGTAATCTACTACCAATACATCTTCTAAATGTGGACCGATCACATCTCCAAATGCCTTGTGATCCGGGTGAACAAGATAGGCATCCCGGTCTTTTTCGCTATCAAATGTTAAAAAATAGCAATGGGTAAAACCCTTGTTCAATTTTTCAGGACTATTATTTGTTCCCCATTCAAAGTCCTTTATTTCAGTAATAGTTTGTTTCAACGCATTAAAGGAAGCTTCTACTTTTTGAATATCCATCTCACTGGACGATTCCTTGAATTTGAACAGAACAACATGACGTAGTTGATTATCCACTTTTTCTAATTTTTCAGTAACGGATGATTGGTTAGCATTGTCAGGATTATTTGTACAGCCGATCATAAGAAACAGGCTAAACAGAACAAAATAAGTAATCTTCATAGTCTTCATGATTGTTTTCTATGCTGCAATATAAGTCTTTAAAAATTACCTTTTTTGGTCATAGGTTAAGTCTGCTCGTCGAAGGAGGACGAAGTGGTCCTGCAACATATGATTGAGCATTATCGAGCGGATTCTTGTATGCCGATATAGGCAGGCTCTAAACATGTTAAGTTCAAGCGGATGTACGACCAGACTTAGGCTATTCCATGCTACTAAAATTGATATTATATTCCTCATAATAGGTTTTATAGCCCATTAACCGAGCTGCTGGTATAACAAGAAAATTAATTGCTTTTTGAACTGGTACAGGCGGGCCTTCAGCAAGATAGGAATCAAAACCCGACTGTTGTATTGGCGCCATCATAAAAATCATAGCAGGCATTTTTCCGAAATCCGGATGATAATCCATTAAGCCATAAACTTGAGATAAACCATACGCAAAATGCTCAGGTAATGGAAATTCTTTTTTTAAGTGTATCGTATCAGAAGTTTCATTGAAAGGTTTATGGGGAGTTCCTTTTGGAACATGGACAACCTCTCCTGGTGTGATTTTCTTAATTTCTCCATTCACCCAGATTGAAAGTTCTCCATTACCAATTTCAAAAGTCTCATCGAAACTGGTGTGAATATGCATTGGTGGTCCTGGAGCAAATGGATGAACTTCGAGTTCACTATAGACAAAACCGTTTTCTTGTTTTACTATTTTCTGAGCTATACCTTCAGCTTTACTATAGAATGTCTGACCATCTTTAAAATATGTTGTTACACGAGGTTTCTTTTCAGGGAAAATGACCAAATGAAATAAATAGCCAATTATAAGATAAACTGCTAATCCCCCAACTACATAAATAATTGATAGTTTTATTGTATTCATATCACAACAATTTTTGTTAAACCAATGAGATCATGTTTTAATAATCTCCAATTGTCATTAGCAAAATTGGCTTATAGATATATCATAAAATTGTACACATCGGACATGTTTTACTTGATATTAATTTAACCCGGAAAATTCAATGAATTTTTCGCACTGATGCTTAGATCAGTATTTTCAACCCGATGGGTCAGACGAAACAATGGATGTCTGACTCTGACAAAATCGTCATGAGCCGATGTTTTACAAAATCCTGGTCACAAGTAAGTTAAGTTTACTATCATCGTAAGTGAAGAATCCAAACATTCCTCAAACCCGCCTGCTGCGCGCAAGCCTGGACATTGGCGGGCAGGTCTGGGGAATAAGGATTTTGTTAAAATCGGGGTTAACCTCCTACGAGTCTGATCCGACTGTCGGAGTCATCAGACCTGACATAACTTATTGAATAACAGAAGTTTTCAATAAGTTATCGTCATTATTCATGTTTTTCCATGAATAATGCGGGTTAATAGCAGATGGAGAAGTACTTATTCAAATAAATGATATGGCAAGCTGCTTTTTATTTGAAGGTATCTTTTTGGGGTCATATTGGTAAAAGATCTAAATACCCTGATAAAATGCGATTGGTCAAAAAAACCAGCGGCATGGGAAACTTCCGTCAAGGAGTATTTTTCCTGATGCATAAGTAGAACGGCCAGTAAAAATTTTTTATATCTAATTAATTCTTCAGCATTGACTCCGAAAATTTCCTGGGTTTTTCTGTTTAAATGTCGGGTAGAATAATTTATGGATTGTGCCAGACTGTTCACCGAATCAGGTAGTTTGTTTGTTCCGGCTTTATTTTGATGATCATAAGGATAGATCGTTTGAAGGCTGAGAATATGTGAAAACCAATCGCTTAGTTTTTCTGAACGGCGACAAACTGCTTTATCTAATGGTTTGAGATTTGATTCAAGAAGCTTCACCCTTTCTTGAAATGACTGTACTTCCAATAACCGATTCCATAAAAATTGAAACTGAGATTTGATAAGCGTCAAATCTACAGCATTATTACTAAGCTCGGAGGGGAGAATACCAAGTAAGCTCTTCACCGCATGGGGTTTCAAACGCAGTCCAAATAAATGATGCTGACCACTGTAAGAGACTTCCATAACATTTGTATGAATACCCTGAATAAAACAATTAGGGGCCCTGTCAATGTTCCTTCCACCAGGTAATATGGCACTTATTGGTTGGGATAAATTAAAAACAATCTCTACTACACCACATGGAAATATTATTTCCTTACTATCACAATTGCCTTTTAATTCCCAAACAAACGTAGTGTATTCCCTTATAGCCGGACTTTCAGGTATGTGGGTAAACATTTCCATCTTTATAAGATACGTAAACTGTCATAATTGTAAAAATGTTAAGCAGCTGAGATTGAAGTTTTTAAGAGAATGCGTTCATATAATTCTTTTAACCCGTTGTGCTAATTAATAGATTGTTTCCATTGTAAAATCGGATGAAAACACCACTATTCCCCTCCATTTGGAGGGGTGAAGGGGTGGGTTACGATTAAAAAAATGTTTTCATCCTATTTTTCAAAACGTGATATTAACTTGAAATAGGTTTTGTTTAAAAACCCACCTCTAACTCCTCCAAGGAGGAGAATAATGGCCAATTTCAAGTCAATAATCTTAAAAATAATTAGCACAACCGGTTCTTTTAATTAATTTATACGGAGTAAGGGGGTTTTCTTTCTTCTGGTACAGGGTTTAGCTAAGCATTACTTGTACCTTGCTATGATTGAAAGTACGAATGTAGAAGTAACCACTTCGGGCGTCATATCCAATGCGTATTAGAAACCAGTATGAATCTTAAAAGGTTCAACAAGATCACTGCAGTTAGGAGGAGATACCGGAATAAATCCGGTAATTATCGATTTTTAGTGAGTTGGTTGTAAAGCTACAACTAGAGTCAGAGAAAATAAATACAAAAAGAAATTCCCGGCCTTGTGCCGGCCAGCCTGACTGGCTAGGCCGGGATCCCCAAGAATTAGCTCACCAAGTAGTTTAGAGGAAGAATTCAATTATTCCACTTACACTAGTAGATTTCTTTAGTTTGGAGGAGACCCCGGAACGTAGTCCGGGGATTTTCGCCTTTTTGGCGTTTTCATCAACACCAAACTGAGGTGAAATTGTAAACTATGTCTGTATGAAGTACTATTTTCCCCAATGTTTTCGTTAAAAAGCAGCAATTATTGAGATTGATGTCCTAATTTTGCACTAGTTATCTTGTATTCAGCCATTTGCATCCTGGATCCTGTATTTGCAGGAATGATTTGCATCTGTTGTCCAATAACTATTATCTTTATTTTTTGTTAATTAATATAACATAAAAGCAAAGTATATTTTTATTTAACAGATTGACCACAAAGTATTGACCATAACCTATGGGTAAAAAAAATATAAAGAGGACTTTTAAAATTTCGATCATATTATCTGTATTGATCCTGCTCACCTGGATCTCCAATTATTCGCGCAGCGTCAATGCTGTGAGCGACACAAATCCCAAAATGATAGAAATTGAGCAATTGGCTATTTCAGATGAAATGGAAAAGGTGATCGATGAATATGATCAATGGGTGAGTTCGATGGTTGCAGAAGGAAAAGTGCCCGGTGCGGCAGTAGCCATTGTGAAGGGAAAACATGTCGTGCACATGAAAGGCTACGGACTCCGGTCATATGCCTCCGGAGATTCAGTCAATGAACATACCGTATTCCGGCTGGCTTCGGTTTCCAAAGGTTTTGCCGGTGTGCTTGCAGGCATTCTGAGTGAAAAAGGATACTTTGACCTTTCTGATCCGGTCGATAAATATTTACCAGACTTTCATCTCAAAGATACACTCAATAGTTCAGAGCTGAATATCACCCATTTATTAAGCCACACTACCGGTTTGGGCCGTCATGCCTATACCGATCTGATTGAAAACGGTACGGACTACCAGGAAATGCTTGCCAATCTTCAGGCCTTGCCCCTGATCGGACCCGTAGGCACCTACTATTCCTATCAAAATGTGATCTACAGCCTGATCAGTGATATTGCTAACCAGAGTACGGGCGAAGATTACCCAGCTTTGGTCAACAAATATATTTTCCAGCCGGCCGGCATGGCGGATGCCAGTGCAGATTTTGCCAGTATCAGTGCTCAAGCCAATGTTGCCCTTCCACATGTGAAGACGTACAACGGATGGAGACCAACAAAGATCAGTGAGACGTATTACAATGTTTCTCCCGCAGCGGGTATCAATGCCAGTATCAGCGACATGTCAAAATGGTTGTCCACGTTGATGGGTTATCATCCACAGGTGATCAACCCCGAAACATTGCAGCGAGTCTATACACCTGTTGTGCGCACGCCCATGCGAAAATACCGCGGCAACTGGCCGGAAATTAAAAAAGCCTACTATGCCTTAGGCTGGAGAGTCCTTGATCTCAATGAACATCAACTGGTCTATCACGGCGGTTATGTCAATCACTACCGTGCGGAAATTGCATTCGATCCGGAAGAAGAAATGGGTATTGTCATTTTAACCAACGCACCCGGTGAATTGTCCAACAAAGGGGTCTCCAAATTTATGCGCGCCTACTATGAAGTGGATCAACCCATTCAGGTTACCACTGCCATGGTTCCTGCTCTTTGATTAGCTGATCTGATTTTCTTCGTGTTCACTGGCTCCACTTAAACATTCAAACTGTTTATTGATTGTCACCTCGACTGATAAGGAGAGGTCTGCTACGCGCTCATTTTGAAAAGGAATTTCCTTGTGGATTAAAAGTGTAGAAAGATTAGATTGGTTAAGTTGAGGATGGTTTATACTGACAATGCAATTGCTATTCTCTTTCATCCTCGTTACCGCTGTCGCTCAAACGAGGACGATAGGGGGAAGGAAGAAGAAATGGGCATTGTCATCTTAACCAACGCCACCAGCGAATTGTCCAACAAAGGAATCGCCAAATTTATGCGTGCCTACTATGAAGTGGATCAACCCATTCAGGTTACCACTGCCATGGTTCCTGCTCTTTGATCAGCTGATCTGATTTTCTTCGTGTTCACTGGCTCCACTTAAACATTCAAACCGTATTGATTGTCACCTCGACCGATAAGGAGAGGTCTGCTACGCGCTCATATTGAAAAGGGATTTCCTTGTGGCTTAAAAGTGTGGAAAGATCAGATTGGTTAAGTTGAGGATGGTTTATACTGGCAATGCAATTGCTATTCTCTTTCATCCTCGTTACCGCTGTCGCTCAAACGAGGACGATGGGGGGTCTTCCCGAGTTTTAAGAATTGTTAGTTGTTTATTAAGGATCTCCATGGCCAATAGCTGGAGATGATCACGTCTCGGAGGCAGTGTAATACTTATGGTTGATTTTTGCACGCTCCTCATCATGATGGAGTGAGGAAGTTTTTTCGGTCTTAGAAGGGTCTGCGCCAGCGACCCTGCGATCAAAGACTCGTGGGGTCTCTACTGAAGACCCCACTTAAACATGAATTCAAATACCGTTTGAAAGTAGCTAATTAGCCTATGGATTATTAGTGAATGTTGTTCTGCTTTTTAAATTCTTTCTGCGATTTTAGCCAATAGCCAATTTCTTTACCTATACCTATGGTAAATTCAGAATAAGAGTTGATTTGGTAATAGTTAAAAAATACTTCTACATATTTCGTATAAAATGTCGCTTGTCCAATTAGTTCTGTTTCTTTTCCATAGAGGGCCGTTTTCCCCGTTATTAAAATATGAATAGGACCAGTGTATATCCAGCTTCCAAGACCAACAACGGGTGCAGAATAGTTTCTAATTTGAGCAGAACCAGGTTCGTCAAAACGCAAATGGCTGTATCCTGTTATTATTCGAAAGTTATTGTAGTTGAAGTTGGTTTCGATTGAGTTTGTCATGGATTCGAACTCACTATTGAATGATACTTTTCTCAGATACCAGTTAGCGTCAATATCAAAATCACAGTTGAAGATGAAATGCCTGTATTCAACCTTAGCATTTAAAAATTCATTTTCTTCAAAGTTAGTTTGATAACCAATCCCAGAAATAAGCGTACCTCTGCTAAAAGCCGGAAAAGCAAAATCCATTTTACCTCCAATGGGTGTATTAATTACTCCACTCAGAGCATAAAATGTTAAGCTTTGCGTATCAAAATAATCCCGAATACAATCGACTTTTAGGGTCATCGTAATAGAATCTTCTCCATTTAATTTATATTCTTTAGTAATGAAGCCAATAAAAGATATTTCCAAGGTTGAATTCGGGTTGGAGACGGTAATTGTGAAGTTTCCGTCCATGTCAGTCAAGGCGCCTTTATTAGTTCCCTTTTCAACTACATTTGCACCAGGGAGGCCTTCATCATCTTCATTAGAAAATACTCTTCCTTTGATTTCAACCTGACTAAAGCAAAGTGAAGTAGTTATAAAAAGGAAAAGAAAAATTAAAAGTCTCAGCACGAGTATATTTATTTAAGAGGCAAGTACAATGAGTAAATAGATAAAACTGCCTCTATTCGCTAAAAATTCTACTATTATTTCATATTCCAATATACCAAACTATCACCAAAAATAATTTTTCTCTTCACGACAAAATAGTTAGTTCGTTTTTAATGGGGTCCGTGCAAGTGAACCCTTATCTGGTGAAGCGGTCCTACGACCTAATATCAAAAAGAGTCTGCGTATCTTGATTAACAATCGAGCGGACGCTCTGTACATATTAAGTCGTATCGGATACTCCGACTATGGGTTACTAAAATTGGGTATCACTTTGACCTTACTTTTGACTGGATACCATATCAAGAAAATTATAAATTCTTGGTCCTGAATCAAGTCTGGCTTGTTTATTTCCTTCAAAAGTACCTCCCATCAGATATTCCTCGTTCAGCGAGTGCCCGGCATTTTCATAGGAAAAAAGTTTATACCAATGCGGAAAGTTGTAGCCGTCTAATCTTTTAATGATCATATCACACATTTGAGCTGACGGCCACATCGTATCTTCCTTACCTGCTAACAGTAGAATGGGTCCGTTAATATTTTCAACCTTGATGGTAGCTTTTTCAACAGCTTCAGTTTGTTTGAGCGCAAGTTTGTATACTTCCACATATTGTGAATTTACAATCTTGCTATAATCATATTCAGGAAATGGCACAAAAGGAATGGATTCACTATGATACGACCAGCTAGACTTACCTTGAGGACCCAAACCCTGAAAAACCACGCTACTTGGAACCGTGGCTATGACACCCTCGATTTGCTTGTATTTAGATGCTAACAATAGGGCAAGCTCTCCTCCCTTTTATCCTCCCCAAACGACGATCTTTTTGTCCTTTACTTCTGGCCGAGATTTAAAATCCTTTATTATTTCTTCAAAATATTCCAAAGGAATCATCTCCAGGTAGTCAGGCGTGCTTTTAGTTCCGAAGTATCCAACAATGTAACATGGGTAGCCAAGCTTGGTTAAATAATCCGTATCATAATAGCCGGGAAAACCGCCTTCAGATCCTCCCAATAGCATTATTGCTACATTTTTACCTTCAGCTTTTGGTGGAAAGTATTTAGAATCGGGAATGGTGTCCTTCTGTGCTTTTACAACTACAACACAAAAAATCACAAACAAGAGCGTGCTAAATAATTTAATTTTCATTTTAAAAATTTTGGTAAGTATGGCGAAAATGAATTACAAATATTACAGTAGCCAGATTTTTTTTAGATCCTCACCCCCACTGGCGCAAGGTTAAGCACAGCGATCCTTGTGCCAATAAAGGAATATAAGCATTGTCGTAGCAACGTCCGCTGCGGGCGTTGCACTGAGAATATTCATCCAAGAAGTAAATGCTCGTCACGATTTACGAGTCCAGGCGGACGTCTGTCTGCCGACAGGCAGGCTTGAACTGGTATCTGGGGGCGCTGAGATTAAACTAGTTTCCCACTGACTCGACGTTAAGCCCGATGGGTCAGACGAAACAATGGATGTCTGGTTCTGACAAAATCGTCATGAGCCGACGTTTAGCAAAATCCTGATCACAAATGAGTTTAAGTTTATTTTTAATAGTAAATGAATAATTCAAACATTCCTCAAATTAGGGGAATAAGGATTTTGTTAAAATCGGGGGTTAACCTCTTACGAGTCTGATACGACTGTCAGAGTCATCAGGCCTGACATAACTTATTGAATAACAAAAGTTTACAATAAGTTATCGTCATTATTCATATTTTTCAATGAATAATACGGGTTAATATCAGTGGACTCTATGTTTTACACTAAAAATCGCCGAAATTGATACAATTTTTCATAAATGGTTCAGACTTGTATTTTTGTCAGTAATGGAGGCGAACTCATCGCATGATAGTCATTTACATAAGGACAACACCGGATCATCCTTTGTCAAAAAACTGGAGGATGAGGTAGAAGCCAATTTGACCAATGAGCAGTTTGGTGTAGAAGAATTAGCGGAGAAGGTTGGAATGAGCCGCTCAAACCTGCACCGTAAATTACAGCAATATACCGGTCAATCTGTTAGCCAGTTTATCCGTGAATACCGGTTACGGAGAGGCCTCGACTACCTGGAAAATGAAAACCTCACAGTTTCGGAAGTTGCATTCAGGGTAGGGTTCAGCAGCGCCAGTTATTTTACTACCTGCTTCACGGAATATTTTGGGTATGCGCCGAGTGGTGTAAAATATAAATTAACCAAAGATCAGGAATTTGATGTTTCTCCGGAAAATCAAAAGAAAGTACCTCAATCAAACCTGACAAAGTATGCCATTGCCGGAAGTTTGCTCGTTGTTGTATTACTTCTCGTCTATTTTGTATTTCGACCGTTCGCAGATGATAGTCCGGTCAAACCAATTGGTGAAACGTTGACCCATAAATCCATTGCCATCCTTCCATTTGAAAACTTAAGTGCGAATGAAGAAAATGAGTATTTTGTCGAGGGGGTTACAGGCGCCATTACGATAAATCTTTCCGGTATTTCGGATATCAGTGTGATCTCCAGAATATCCACCAATAAATACAAAAACTCCAATCTGTCCGCTAAGGAAATTGCTAATGAATTACAGGTTTCCCATCTGCTGGAAGGGAGCATTCAGCGCTACCAAAACATTGTTCGAGTTGATGTCAGGTTGATTGATGCACATTATGGAAATCAGGTTTGGGCAGAAAGTTACGATCGTGAATTCGAGGATATACTAAATATTCAAAGTGAATTAGCCGAAAAAGTTGTGCTGACACTTAAATCAAAACTAACTCCTGAGGACAAAACCGTCATTCATCAAAGGGTTACGGAAAATACCGATGCTTATGACCTTTATCTTAAAGGTATTTTTCACTACCGAACCTACACCACTTCCGGAAACCACGAGGCAATAAAATATTTCATGCAGGCCATAGCCCTTGACTCCGGTTTTGCATCTGCCTATGCCGGCCTGGCTGCAACCCATATAGCCCGCGCCAGCATCTTTGGTGCGGAACTGAAACCTTCAGAAGCATTTTCCATCGCCAAACCATTGCTGGACAAGGCATTGGAATTGGACCCTAAACAGACAGAGGCGCTTACCTGGACAGGGTTTTATTACCTCTACAATGATTGGGATTTTGAAAGGGCAGAAAAGAAATATAAAAATGCCATCGTCAGCGATCATCCTGATGCCCTGGCCGTCTACGCGGATTACCTGAATTTTGTAAAAAGGCATGAAGAAGCTTTGACCATCTCAAAAAGGTTAAACAGGTTGCACCCTCATTACCCAAACAGCAGGATGATCCTTTCCCTGTATTACCTGGGAAAGTATGATGAAGCTGAAGATTTTGCCATTGACCGCTTAAAGGTATTCTCAAATTATTACTCCTATGACTCGTACGGGTTCCTGATGTTGAACACCGGTAATTATCAAAAAGCTGTTTCCCTTTTCCAAAAGGCAATGGATGTAGAGGGCATCCGATACCCACGAATGCTGGGTTGGATGGGAGCGGCATATGCAAAATCCGGACAAAAAGAAAAGGCAATAGAGCTAATCGATGAAATGAAAGTTCGCTATACAGAGAACTCCTCCGGTTCAGTGGCTTTTTTCATTGCAGTGATCTACACTGCACTTGAAGATCAACCTTCAGCGCTGAAATGGCTGCAAACATCATACGAAAGTCATGAAATGGAAATCCCATGGTTAATAAGTGAACCCCAGTTTTATCCATTGCATGATGAGCCCGCATTCCGGAAAATGGTTAAAAAAGTGGGCTTCCCAAATACAGAATTTTAGGGTCACCGTACGCTAAACACTTCCAATGCAACCATTTTCAATAGGCTGCAACATATCTTAAACCCATTCAAAAAAACTTTAACGATTCTGCAACTCCATCGATAGGCCTGCCCTTTGTTTTCCTCCCATCTTTGAAAAGAAGTTTACCAATCTGTGAATGAAAACAAGAAAGAACCATGAAAAAGTTATTTTATTTTACCTATGCCCTTATTTGCTATGTGATATTTTTCGCAACCTTTTTGTACCTGATCGGATTTGTGGAAAATGTCAGCCGCTTTGAGTTTGCGAAGGATCTCGCCTATCTGTTTCCTAAAACACTGGATTTGGGAGAGGCCTCTTTTGGATTGTTACCGGCTATTCTCATCAATCTTGCCCTGATTGCTCTATTCGGATTCCAGCATAGCTGGATGGCCCGGCCCGGCTTTAAAGAAATGTGGACGAAAATTGTACCCAGGCCAATAGAGCGGAGCACCTATGTATTAATAGCCAGCATAATGCTGATCGTTCTGTTTTATTTCTGGCAACCAATCAAGATCGGTATTTGGGATGTAAGCGGGGAGTTGATCGGCAGTGTTTTTCTTACGCTGTCCCTGTTAGGTTGGGGATTGCTGTTGGTTTCCACTTTCGTGATCAACCATTTTGATTTATTCGGATTGCGACAGGTGTATTTATATGCGAAGAACAATTCTGCTTCGGGAAAGATTGAATTCCGGACTCCCAACCTATACAAACTCGTACGTCATCCACTGTATTTAGGCTTCCTGATGGCCTTTTGGTTCGCACCAATCATGACAGTGGGCCACCTGGTTTTCAATATTGGCATGACGACCTACATATTTATTGGTATTTATCACGAGGAAAAAGACCTGATCAGAGCATTTGGAGAGAAATATAAGGCTTATCGCATGCAGGTGCCTAAAATCATTCCTTTTACTAAGAGTTAAACAATGAAAGCCAGGCCAATTTCTTTGCTGGTATTCCTCTTTTTCTGCTTCAGCAGCTCGCGACTGTGTGGTCAGACGACGATATGGGGTAATGTATACACCTTGAATAGTGATCCTGTGCCTTTTGCAAATGTATTACTGCTCCAGGCAGCGGATTCTTCATTTGTCAAGGGGACTGTAACTAGTGAAAAAGGTGGTTGGGAATTTGACGTCCAGCCAGGCGAATGGATTATAAACGCCAGAATGATTGGGTATAACCCCGTTTATTCAGAGATCATTCATTTAGAGGACGGTCAAAAAAATATCTCTGTTGACGACATCATCATGAAAGAAAATGTACAAGAGCTGGGCGAAATTGTCATCAAGGGACAAAAACCATTACTAGAAAAGAAACCGGACCGCATGATTGTCAATGTAGAAAACAGCATTGTCTCTACCGGCAATACAGTTCTTGAAATTCTGGAAAAAAGTCCGGGAGTCATGGTCAACAGGCAAAGCAATAGTTTGTCCATGAATGGCAAGTCAGGTGTGACGATCATGATCGATGGTAAAGTCACCAATATGCCAGCTGAGGCAATCGTTCAAATGCTGAATGGGATGAGCTCTGCCAATATCAAAGAGATAGAATTGATTACCTCTCCGCCGGCCAGATACGATGCGGAGGGAAATGGGGGAATGATCAATATTGTCCTGAAGGAAAATGCGGAATCAGGCACAAATGGAAATATTGGATTGACTGCCGGATATCATCGAGGAAAGATCCTGGCGGGCAACTTCAACATAAACCAAAGGAAAAAACGGTTTAACTGGTTTTTGGACTATACCATTAACAGCGATGATAATATAAATAGCTGGCATTACTACAGGGAAGTTAATTTTCAGGACTACCACCAGGTGATCGATAACTATACGAATCGTGACTATGTGGAAACGGTGCAAAACCTGCGGGCTGGCCTGGAAATTGACCTTAACAGAAATACCTCTGTTTCTTTGTTGGTGACCGGATACAGAAGAAACTGGGAAATGGAAGTTGAAGGAAACGATGAATACAAAGCTGATCAGGATTCGACCATTTTTACTTCGATGGATATATATGAACTTAATTTGTGGGAAAGTGCCACAGGAAGTTTTGGGATCCAACATCAATTCAATCAAAATCAAAAGCTCAATCTGTCCTTTGATTATCTTTATTACTTCAATGATAATCCTTCAACATACGATACCGAAACAACATACAGTAACACTGATCTCTCGCAGCATGAATTTCTAAGGATCAATAAATCCACACCTATCAATTTTAAGGTGATGACATTGGATTATTCAAATGAGATGAATCAGGATATTGTATTGGATATAGGAGCCAAAACTTCCATATCCCGATTTGACAACACGGTAGCTGCCCGGTTGTCACAGGGAGATGAAACGGTAAGCGTAGATAAATTCGCCAGTAAAGCCACACTGGATGAAAAGATCATGGCCGGTTACGCATCGGCAAACTGGAAATGGAACAAGAAGTGGAGCATCAATGGCGGCTTGCGATATGAATACACCGACACCTACCTGACTACTCCTGAGCAAGATGGTTTTGTTGATCGCAACTATGGAAATTTTTTTCCTTCATTTGACATCAATCATACTATTAAAGATGAAACCTCCATCCACTTTTCTTATTCACGAAGGATCACGAGACCTACCTACAATGACATGGCGCCATTTGCATTTTTAATAGGCCCGAATACCTATTTTAGTGGTAATCCTGCTCTATTGCCTGCCATTGCCGATGCTATGGAGCTAGGATATTCGGTTAAACAGTGGTGGGCCACACTCCAGTTTTCTTATGCCAAAGATGCAATTGCCAACTACCAACCGACTGTCAATCATGAAACAAATGATCTTTATTTCCGATCTGAAAATCTGGAATTTATGAAGACTTATGGCATTCAAACGGGTTTTCCGCTGCATTTCACCACATGGTGGGAGATGCAGAATTTCATATCGTACAACTATCATGAATTCAGGACTACTCATTATGATCATAATCCATTGCGGACGATCGGCATCTTTTCCTTTAATATTGCCAACACTTTTCAATTCCCTAAGGGGTTTTCAATGGAGCTATCCGGTTATTACCAATCCAATGCAGTTTGGGGAGTGCTGGAGATCAAACCCTTGGGAGCGGTTAACTTCGGTTTGAGAAAAGAATTGAAGAACAACTTCGGTACCATTTCCCTATCTGTTAATGACATATTCTTCACCTCCAATTATCAGTTTTACATGGATGTACCGGAGGATGGTTTCTATAGTTATTTGAAAAATGATATCGGGGTTCGTTCGGTAAAACTGACGTATACGCTGCCATTTGGCAATAAAAAACTCAATACGGTAAACATCAAGTCAGGAGCAGAAGAGGAAAGGAAGCGAGTGAACTAATGCTGTTTATGATTAAATAATTTAATTGATTAACTTAAAGAAACGCTCAAAATGATCAGAAGAGATTTCCTTAAAACCAGCAGTATCGCAGCCGGTTCATTATTTGTTCCTTTTAGCGCCTGGAGCAACCAAAAGAAAATCAAGCTGGCGGTCCTGGGTACCGGATGGTGGGCGACTGAAATACTCATTCCGGCGGCATTGAGATCCGGACAGTTTGAGATCATTGGTTTGTGTGATGTAGAATCCAACTCCCTTCAGAACGCAAGTGAGGTTGTTGTGAAAGCCGGGAATGTTAAACCGAAATTGTTTGATACTTACCAGGAAATGTTTGATATGCCCGGTCTGGAAGCCGTGATCATTTCAACCCCGACTCACTGGCACCCATTGCAGTTTATTTATGCATGCAGGAAAGGCCTGCATGTCTACCAGGAAAAACCGGTCAGCTATGATGTTCGTGAGGGCCAGGCCATGCTGAAGGCGAAGGAAGAAGCTAAGAATGTCGTACAAGTGAGCTTTCCCCGTGTAGTTTTCAATACAAATGATGAAGTAAAAAAATACCTGCAAAGTGAAGAAGCAGGCGAAATCTACCAGGTTAAGGCAAACATCAACTGGCCGGAAGGACCTGTTTCTAAATATAAAGTTCCGGAAACGCTCAACTACGAGAAGTTTGTTGGGCCGGCTCCTGAAACTCCGTTTGTTGCCGGTGAAGAAGGAGGGAGGTGGAATTGGCGGTCTCAATTCAATTTTAGCAAAGGCATCATGATGGATTGGGGCATCCATTACATTCACAACCTGAGAAAGATTCTCGATCTGGGTTTGCCAAATAGCGTTTCCGCAATCGGAGGAACAATTAAAAATACTTCTCATGGAAATCCCGACTACCTCGATGTGAAGTTTGACTTCGACGGTCTGCCTGTATACTGGTCGCATAAGACCTGGGGTTATAAAAATCCATTCCCTGAGACTGACCTGGGAGTCTTCTTCTATGGGGATAAAGCGACGGTTTTTGCGGGTGATCAGGGTTGGAAAGTGTATTCGGAGGATAAAAGTAAACAACAAACTCATGGCGAAATACGGTTTCTTTGGGGTCAGGATGACGAATTCACCTCGAATTATGATACGGCTTTCACCGGGCTCTTTACCAACTTTGCTGAGGGCATAAGGAATAGATCAAATGAGCATATCATCAATACGCTCGAAGATTCGGAAAAGACAACTGCCTGTGTGCTTTACGGCGATATGGCTTACCGAAGTGAATCGAATATCTCAATTGATACGAAGAGCAGGGATGTCATTGATAATGCGAAAGCTGCAGCATATCTTCAGAGAACGTATCGAAGCCCTTTTAAGCATCCGTTTACATAGACTAAGGAATTCGACTTTAACGACAAGGGAATAAAGCTCCACAGGAGCCTTCCGCGCGGAAAAAGGGCGTTTATCCACTCTCTGCTGGCAAGGCAGGAATACGGCCGTGCGGGATTAATCATTGACATAAGCCATGCATTCAATTTCTACCCTTGCACCACGGGCTAATCCACTCGCACCAAAGGCACTTCTGGCGGGCTTATTTTTGGGAAAGAATGTGGTATATATTTCATTCATGGCTGCCCATTCGCCCATGTCCGCCAGCATGCAGGTGCACTTGATGACATTGTCCATAGACGACCCATTTGCCTCCAGCGTTTCTTTTATCCTTGTAAGCGCCTGTTTCGTTTCCGGACCAATACCACCTTCTGCAAGCTTATTTTCATTAGTCGTCCCGATTTTACCTGACAGGTAGATGATATTGTCATAAATGACAGCGTCTGAAAATGGCAGCCCTCTGCTTTCCGTACTTTCGGAAACGATGTATTTAGCACTTTGGGTAGAATCTGAAACTTCGCTTTTGTTTATACAGGAAGTGATTAGCAGAGCAAGGACCAGGAGAATTTGATTCGTTTTTGTTGTTTTCATGGTTTTGGGTTTAGGTGGAATTATTTTACTTAAATAAGGGAAAAATTTGATCAATAAAAATACATCTGGTCTTCTAAGACTCGTGGGGTCTCTGGCGAAGACCCCCGCCACTGGCGCAAGGATAAGTGCAACGGTCCTTGTGCCAAAAAATGAATACAAGCATTGTTTTAGCAGTGTCCACTGCGGGCGTCGTGCGGAGTACATACATCGAAGAAGCAAATGCCCGGCACGACTCATGAGTCCAAGTGGACGCTTGAACCGGGTACTGAGATCGAACTGGTTTCCCCATATTGGCGCAAAGAAAAGCACAGCGGTCCTTATGCCAATAAATGAATAGAAGCAATAAGTTAGAAGCATCCGCTTCGGGCGTTGTGCAGAGTACATACATCGAAGTAGCAAATTCCCGTCACGGTCAATGAGTCCAAGCGGACGCTTGAACTAGTATCTGGGGGCACTGAGATTGAACTAGTTTCCAGGATTTGTTTTTATATTTATCAAAATGAGCAGAAAATATAAAATACAGGACCAAAGTCGATTATATTTTGTGACCTTCACAGTGGTTAATTGGATCGACATGTTTATCAGAAATGAATACAAAGACATTGTAATCGATAGTATTAAATATTGCCAGAAAAAGAAGGGTTTGGAAGTTTATGCGTGGGTAATCATGACAAGCCACATTCACATGATCATAGGAACAATCGGGCAAAACGAATTGGAAGGTATTATCAGGGATTTAAAGAGCTTTACATCCAAGAGTATACACGATCTTCTCAAAGATCAAAATGTAATAGGTGAAAGCAGGCGTGAGTGGTTGCTTTGGATGTTTAAGAGAGCAGGAATAAAAAATAGCAACAACAAAGATTACCAATTCTGGCAACAAAATAGTCATCCAGTAGAACTTAATACAAATGAGTTAATGGATCAAAAACTGGAATATATTCATATGAACCCCGTAAATAGTGGATTCGTTAGCGAACCTGAATCGTGGATATATAGCAGCGCTGGTGATTATGCCGGTATGAAGGGAATGATTGATATACTTTTTATCGAGTAACTGATCCCTAATCAAATCTGTCCCGCATAGGCGCAGGGATAAGTGCAGCGGTCCTTGTGCGAATAAATAGAATGGAAGCAATATCGTAGCAATCATCTGTATGCGTTGCACTGAGAATATTCATCGAAGAAGTAGATACCCGTCACGAATCATTAGTTCAAGCGGACGCTTGAACTAGTTTCTGCGGTCTGCACCACTGGCGCAAGGTTAAGCGTAGCGGTCCTTGTGCCAATAAATGAATATAAGCAATGTCGCAGCAGCGTCCGCTGTGGGCGTCGTGCAAAGATCATTCATCCAAGAAGTAAATGCTCGTCACGATTCATGAGTGTCCAAGCGGACGCTTGAACTAGTTTCTGGGGGTATCCACTGGTCTTAGCACCACTGGCGCAAGGATAAGTGCAACGGTCCTTGTGCCAATAAATGAATATTGGCAATGTCGTAGCAGTGTCCACTGTGGGCGTTGAGCAGAGAACATTCATCGAAGAAGTAAATGTCCGTCACGATTTGTGAGTCCAAGCGGACGCCTGTCTGCCGACAGGCAGGCTTGAACTAGTTTTTAGGGGTAGAGAAATAAAAACTGCCCTTCGTTTCTATCTTCTTTTCCCGCGATTTTTTGATGAATGGGGTCTGTTTTGCTTTTTATCCCTTGCCGCAAAAAATTCTTTTTTTCTTTGTTTTTTTTCTTTTTCCCATTCCTTTTTTTCCGAATCTGTCATCGGCTTATCCGTTTGCGGGAATGGGTTTTCTCCAACAAGTTGAATCTTCTGGTTGATCAATTTTTCAATATCCTTTATAAAAGCATTTTCTTCCGGTTCGCAAATGGAAATTGCCGTGCCTTCTTCCCCGGCTCTACCTGATCTGCCTATTCGATGAACATACGTTTCGGCTACATTTGGTATATCATAATTGATGACATATTTCAGCTTATCAATATCAATACCTCTTGCAGCAATATCGGTTGCTACCAACACCCTTATTTCACCGTCTTTAAACTGCGTCAGCGCTTTTTGTCGTTGATTTTGTGCTTTGTCACCGTGTATGGCTGCTGAATGGATCTTTTTCTTTTTAAGGTTACGGACTATCTTGTCTGCACCATGTTTTGTTTTTGCAAATACCAGCACCTGATCCAGCTTTTGATCCTGCAGGATATGAAAAAGCAAATCATTTTTAGTTGATCGATTGGTGTAATACAGGTATTGCTGGATCGTTTCAGCGGTAGAAGATACCGGGCTTACTTCTACTTTTTCAGGATTTTTCAGGATTTTTCGTGAAAGCTCTACAATGTTTTTGGGCATCGTTGCCGAGAAAAACAGCGATTGCCTTTTCACAGGTAGTTTGGCAATGATCTTCCGAATGTCGTGGATAAAACCCATGTCGAGCATTCGGTCAGCTTCATCCAATACAAAATATTTTATATCCTTCAGATTAATGTGGCCCTGATCCATAAGATCCAGAAGCCTTCCTGGCGTTGCAACAAGCACCTCGACGCCTTTGCGAAGCGCATTTATTTGGGCGCCCTGGGATACACCTCCGAAAATAACGGTATTCTTATTTCCGGTGTATTTTCCATATGTTGTAAAGCTCTCTCCAATTTGGATGGCCAATTCGCGGGTAGGAGTTAAGATCAGTGCATGAATTTGGCGCGAGTTGTTATTTTCCCGACGGTCGGTAAAAAGGTGCTGCAGGATAGGTATAGCAAAAGCTGCAGTTTTACCTGTTCCGGTTTGAGCGCTACCCAAAACATCATTCCTGTTTAGCACAAGTGGAATTGCTTTTTGCTGTATAGAGGTTGGCTCCTCATATTTTTCTTCCTTCAGAGCCTTAAGAATAGGCGCAACAATATTCAGATCTTCGAATCGCATTTATACAGATTTTCTTCCCCACAAAAAAATTGAAGGAAGTAGTGTGAGATTATTTCAGGGTTTAAAGGTAAGCAATAAAACAATACCCTTTATGGATTGGGTTTAATCCTATATGCATAATGATCAATTTTGAACAATATGCTTTTTCTGGTTGCAGGGCAATAGAGTGAACTTCTTCACCTTGAGATTTTCTAGATTTTAGCAGGGTCTCTATCGAGATTTAATTGGAAATTATTCAAAAAAAGGACTCCATCAGCCTTATTAAATCAAAAAAAATCAATATACAATTGATATTTTGCTAATCATCTATTTTTAAATTCAACAAAGTTTCATATAATTACACATGTTTCATAAAGCAAATGCTTTATTTCAAACAGATTCAACTTGTTGCTACAGCTTTTCTTCATTCTTAGAAATTCATGTGTGTAGCGATTTGAAATAAGAGATTAACATCACCTTTCTAAAGTATTAGGACTTAAAACTATGGAGAAAACACTTGACAGATCTATAAGTAAAATTCAATCATTCACATTCTGTTTAGTTGTGTTCATGTTGGGTTTTGCTATCGACTTATCAGCCCAACAGTCCGATGATGAACCACTTTACCTCGATCCGACACAACCTGTGGAAAAACGGGTGAATGATCTTATCTCGAGGCTTACAATTACAGAAAAGGCCATCGTTCTGGATCGTACACAACCATTACCGAGGCTGAACATTGAAGCTAACTTAAAGTGGACCCAAGGTCTTCATGGTGTTCAATGGGACAGGCCAACAACCATGTTCCCTCAGGCAATTGCCCTGGGCGCTACCTGGGATCCAGCCTTAATTCATGATGTTGCCACGGTGGTTTCTGACGAAGCCCGGGCAATCTGGAATGAATGGCACAACAACCCGGATTTTACAGGAAACAAGCTTGGATTAACCTATCGCACACCGGTTATTAACATCAGCCGAAACCCGTTTTGGGGTCGTATTCATGAAATATACAGCGAGGATCCATATCATACAGGGCGAATTGGTGTGGCGTTTGTCAAAGGTCTTCAGGGTGATGATCCGAAGTACCTGAAAGTCGTATCAACTGTGAAGCATTTTGTTGTGAACAACATTGAAAATATCCCCGAAGACAGGCACATTCATGATGCAAAAGTAAGTGAACGGTGGCTGTTTGAATACTGGTTGCCACACTGGAAAGACTGTTTCATTGAAGGAGGGGCTACATCAGTCATGGCTTCATATAATGCCATAAATGGGGTAGATAATGTCAGGAACGGGTATTTATTAAATGACATACTAAGAGATAAGTGGGGGTTTAAAGGGTTTGTTGTAAATGATGCGAGTGGCGTACAGGGTATGTATGAAAAGTACAAGGGAGAAATGCCTTGGGAGCAAGCGGTAGCCCAATCATTAATTGGCGGAACTGATGTAGCTGATTCACCGTACGGGCAATACATTCCTGTTGCGGTAGGGATGGGGATCCTTCCTGAAGAAGTTGTGGATCAAGCCCTTTACAGGGTTTTGCAGGCCCGCTTTAGACTGGGAGAATTTGATCCGCCAGAAATGGTTCCCTACAGTACAATACCTTTCAGTGTTGTACGTCATCCTGATCACAGGGCTCTATCCCTTGAAGTTGCTCAAAAATCAATTGTCCTCCTGAAAAATGAAGATAATTTCCTTCCACTCGATAAAAACAATATTAAAACAATAGCTGTAATTGGGCCACATGCAAATATCTTTCATGCCGGAGGATATAGTGGTGTGGCTGCTTATCCGGTAACTCCTTTACAGGGAATTCATAATCGGGCAAAATACGGAACAGAAATACTGTATGCTCCGGGATCTGTCATACCAGATCTTCGACCTCCCAGGCCATGGCGAAAACCACTACCTGCTGCACCTTTCGATCACGAAATGGAGCTAAAAAAAGCAGTGGAGATAGCTAAAAAAGCTGATGTGGTTATCATGTATGTGGGTACGACTTCCGGTACTGAATCTGAAGGATATGATCGTACAACCCTTGCTTTGCCGGGTAACCAGCAGGAGCTTGTCGAAGCAGTTATGGCTGTAAATCCAAAAACAGTTGTTGTTGAGATGAATGCCGGGCCACTCGCTGTACCATGGATAAAAGAGCATGTTCCCGCTATCGTAGAAGCATGGTGGCCGGGAGAGGAGGGTGGCAATGCAATTGCCGACATATTGTTTGGTAATGTAAATCCAGGAGCGAAAATGCCATTAACCGTATATGCCTCTGACGATCAGGTGCCTCCCCGGGATGAATATGATATTTCCAAAGGGTTCACATATATGTACATAAAAGGTGATCCACTTTTCGCTTTCGGTCATGGGCTGAGCTATACGGAATTCGAATATTCAAACATGAATATTTCTTCCGAAACGATAACCGAAAATGGCCAGGTGAGTGTAAGTGTAAATGTTAAGAATACCGGGGCAAGAGAGGGCGATGAGGTTGTGCAGCTTTATGTTCGTGATGTGGAGTGCAGCGTAGTACGACCCACCAAAGAACTTCGGGGTTTTGAAAGAATAAGCCTGGAACCGGGTGAGACAAAGACGGTTACGTTGATTTTACCTGGAGAAAAGTTGTCTTTCTATGATGAAAAAACGCATCAGTTTGTCGTCGAACCAGGTATGTTTGAAATTATGATTGGCAGCTCCTCAGAAGATATCCGGTTGACGGGCAATCTTGAAGTTAAGTCCAATTAATACACATTCGGTCTTAATGGGGACCATACCAGCGACCCTGCGTTTTGAGAATCGTCGGGTCGCTGTCGAAGACCCCACTTAAATAAAAGATTGACTTTTTCTGGCATCTTCGTTACCGCAATCGCTCAAGCGAGGACTATCGGGCTTCCTTCAACAGCAAACTCAGCAGTCATACGAATTATATTTATAGGCAATATAGCTGACCTGAAGGCAAGCGGATGTTTTAAGCAAGTTTAGTCGTAGCATACACTACGACTAGTGGGTACGATTATTGAGGTATCACTTTGACCTTACTTTTGGCTGGATACCATATCAAGAAAATCATAAATTCTTGGCCCTGAATCAAGTCTGGCTTGTTTATTTCCTTCAACAGTACCTCCCATCAGATATTCCTCGTTCAGCGAGTGCCCGGCATTTTCATAGGAAAAATGTTTATACCAATGCGGAAAGTTGTAGTCGTCTAATCTTTTAATGATCATATCACACATTTGAGCTGACGGCCACATCGTATCTTCCTTACCTGCTAACAACAGAATGGGTCCATTAATATTTTCAACCTTGATGGTAGCTTTTTCTACAGCTTCAGTTTGTTTGAGCGCAAGTTTGTATACTTCCACATATTGTGAATTTACAATCTTGCCATAATCATATTCGGGAAATGGCACAAAAGGAATGGATTCACTATGATACGACCAGCTAGACTTACCTTGAGGACCCAAACCCTGAAAAACCACGCTGCTTGGCACTGAGGCTATGACACCCTCGATTTGCTTGTATTTAGAAGCTAACAAAAGGGCAAGCTCTCCTCCCTTTGATCCTCCCCAAACGACGATCTTTTTGTCCTTTACTTCTGGCCGAGATTTAAAATCCTTTATTATTTCTTCAAAATACTCCAAAGGAATCATTTCCAGGTAGTCAGGCGTGCTTTTAGTGCCGAAGTATCCAACAATGTAACATGGGTAGCCCAGCTTGGTTAAATAATCGGTATCATAATAGCCGGGAAAACCGCCTTCAGATCCTCCCAATAGCATTATTGCCACATTTTTACCTTCAGCTTTTGATGGAAAGTATTTAGAATCGGGAATGGTGTCCTTCTGTGCTTTTACTACTACAACACAAAAAATCACAAACAAGAGCGTGCTGAAAAATTTAATTTTCATTTTAAGAAGTTTAATAAGCATGACGAAAATAAATCACAAATATTACAGTAGCCTGATTTTTTAGGATTTTCGCTCCTTGTTGGGTGTTTTCACCAACAAGAACCTCAGTTTTTTAGGTCCTTTGGTCTGAGTGGGGTCTGCGCAAGCGACCTTGAGATTTAGGATTTGTGCGATATCTGTCGAAGAGCCCACTAAAAAATGATGGAGTGGGGAGTAGGTGGGTAAGGTAGTTATCTGTTCAGCGGCTGTCGGGGAGCCATTAAAGATTGTTACTTAGATCATTAAAATCAAAGAAGCAATAGATATTTAAAAAGAATTTACTCTTTGACTATTTTTTCAGAAATAATCCCTTTTGTTGAAAACACCTTTAACAGATAAACACCTTTGCTGACATCTTTAAGGTCTATTCTACCTGAGTTATTTAGCTTACCTGACTTAACTATCCGGCCAATGGCGGATAAGAGCTCGTACTCCTGTAATTGACCATTTTGTAATTTGACATTAATAAATTCATTGCTTGGATTTGGAAACACGTTAAGCCCATCTTTAAAATCTTCAATACCAAGTACCTGATGACTTCTTGCAATGTTGGATCTACTGGAAGAAACCTGACTCGTCCTGCCTCCGGAAATTGAAAAACAATCGTTAGGTGAAAACACTTCTATCTGATAAGCTATATTTTCAGATGACACATCTGTATCAGTGTAGGAAGTTAAATTACTCGCAATTTCGGTCAATAATTCAAATTCATCACCATTGACACTTTTATAGATACGATAAGTTCCAAAATCAAAACCTTCATATCCATTCCAGATGAGGTTCCACGAATTACCGATCCCTCGATTAATGGTTAGGTGTATTGTTTTATGAAAACTACTTAACTCGGTTTCGGTTCCACAACTATCCATGCCTGAGATTTTATACCGATATGATTTTTGTTCGGGTATTGATTGTTCGTCTACATAAACATTGTAATTTCCGCCTTCTACGTATTCCACCAATTCATATTCACCTGAAACATTCGTTTCACGATATATACCAAACAGGGATAAAGATGCTAAATCATAACTCCAGATGAGCATGTTCTTATTCCTCTCTGCATCTACTGTTACCATGCAAATTTCGGGAATTATTGGTGCTTCCGGAATATCTACATATAGGGTAGAATCACTACTGCAACCTTTATTGGTAGCTGAGAGATATATGAGTTTTTCTCCAGAAGTGTCCCAATTCAGTAAGAATGGACCAGAACCGGAACCGGAGATGATATTTGCATCTTCAAATATCCAAGAAAGCTCTGTATAATCACTTCCTGTGAAATTAATGTAATAATCTTCATTATAGCATGCCGATCCCTCAGCTTCAAAAGTCATTGTAGGATATTTTACATACTCAACAGTTTTTTCATTTACCTCTGATGAACAGCCATTTTCAGTCACGATTAGCCTTAAAGCTTTGGAACCAAAAGAGTCCCAAATCATTTCATATGGTCCGCTTCCAGTCCCATTAAGAATGGTGCCGCCATCAAAACCCCATATATAATTAGCTGAATCCATAGTATTTCCGGTGTATGTGACAATAGCAGATTCTCCTTCACAAATAATGGATTGTACTGTAAAGTCTGAAGATGGTGTTTTCTTTACCTTAACCGATGCAAAACTTTTACTTGAACATCCATTCTCATCTACCTGCAAGGAAATGTTTTTATATCCCTCAATTTCCCAGAACACTTCAAATGGACCCTGTCCACTTCCGGAGTTGTTAGTGGCATCATCAAAATCCCAGGAAAAGGAGGCCTCTGTTGAAGCATCCCCGATATAATTTATGGATAAAGGTTCTCCAGAGCAATTTATACTGTCTGATTCAAATAAAGATGAAGGATTGGGAATTGGCACTACATCAATTAACCGGGTAAAAACATTAAGTTCGCTTGATAAAACCCTTAATTGATAGTTTGTAAAAGATTGTAAAGTGTCTGGCAATGTAGAAGTTAGCAAATCTTCCGGATTAGAAATGCTATCCAGATTAACTGCACTTTTAAAACTGCCGTTGATATTTGATAATTGAAGGATAAATAAATTAGACCCAGAAAATTCATAATTAGGTGTGACTTTAATGCTGATCTCACTGTTTTCACAAACATTCTCATTAAAATTCAATTCCATATCAAATGGATAGATTGCCGGGGTAGAATACCAGCTTTCATGGCCTTCAAAAAGATCGTTTTCCCCATCTGCCAGGTCATCATAGGATTTAACGACAATCGTATCGGCAATGGTCAAACTGTTCGTTGCAAAAAAAGAATCCGTTACTGTTTCAACATACTGGTAATTTCCAGCTGATAAATTAAATACCGTATATTTTGCGAGGTCTGATTCCACATTTTCATGCCAATAAACCGTAACGCCTTCATCGGTATTTACTTTATATGGATTGGGAGAACGAATCGGGGCAGCCGTGTCCGGTGAATGAAGAACCGGATCAGTGGATACAGAAGATAATCCATCATTATCCGTCCAATCATATATCTTTTCCTCCAAATCCTGTATTTCATGAAAGTAATTTTCCGTAGCATTTATGTCCGGATCGCCGGCAACATTCCCATTCTTTAGCAGATAGGTGCTTTGACCATCAAAGATATTATTCTGAGAGAAAGAGTTTTTATACTGGTAAAATGAAATCAGACCATAAGAAGTATTATCATCAAACGTATTATTGTTGCATGTAGCTGTGACATAGGTAGAATAGCTATCTCCAAGGTATAATATGGATCCGGTGGAATTGTTTTCTATGAAATGATTTTTTTGAATCGAGACTATATTATTATAACTCATGTTCACAAGATCCATGTAAATAGCTGCTCCATTAGCCGCTTCGTTACCAACAAACACATTATTTTCAATCACATATTCGTACGGGTTCCATCCTGCTCCAAAGTATAATCCTGCCCCGTTAGTTCCACTGTTATAGGTTACAATATTATTGGTAAAGATCAAGTCATATCCACGGTAAATATATGCGCCAGCACCGCTAACTGAAGTATTATATGAAATTTCACAATGATCAATTTCTATTGACCCTGATCCACTGCCCCCACTTGAGTATAAGTGAATACCGCCACTATTATGGGTGATTTTTGTTGTGTTAATAATGGTCTTCCCAGGATGAATGCCATGTACATAATTAATTCCTTTACCATTATTGTTAGAAATGTCAGTATCAGTGATTGTAAGACGATATCGCTGCAATTTTTCAATATATATTCCATCACTCGTTGAATTATATATTTTTGTGCCATTTATGATAAGATTCTCTGTCCTTATTAATTTAATTCCATATGATGCAGAGTTTAATATTTGACAATTCGTGATATATGGAGCAGATTCTTCAATAAAAATTGTACCAGCATTATTGCTTCCTCCACCGTTTAAAATACAATAAGATAGGATTGAACCGGAAACATATTCTCCATTATTAATAAATCCATTTTTCGCAGTTGAAGTAAAATAAATGTTTCCCCAACTTCCTCCGCTTATTGCACTAAAAGTTATGTTGGCATCTTTTGTTCCCATTGCGATTAGTTCACCTTCTACCTGAATATTTGAGCCATTTAAATGAACATCTACTCCTGGTTCAATCGTTAATGATCCTCCTGTAGATATTTTAAGACTACTGGTGACAATATATGGGCTGTTGTCTATAGACCAGGTAACCGATGAAGATATGATTCCTCCTACCTGTGTTTGTGCAAGAAGAGAGTAATTATTAATCCATAAAAAAATTATTACCGCCAAAAAGGCGATATTTTTCAATTTATTCCTGTAGGTAGGATATGATTTCATAAGGTGATTATTTCTTAACAAATACTAAAAAATTGATGTCGAGTGTTGTTATATTATCTATCAGATGCTTATATAACCATCAAATTCAAGGTTTAACCATTGCTAGACAGTCGTTTTAAAAATTGTTTTAATATACAAAACTCTAGTTAATACACTCTCATTTTTAATAAAAATCACCCTTCGCATTATCAAGCAAACACAAATAAAATGAAATAAATTAGATCTGAATGGAAGAATTACCTTCCCATAGCGCAAGGTTAAGTGCAGCGGTCCTTTTACCAACAAATGAACATAAGCAATATGGAGCAGCCTGTCTCGTCCCGGCAGATAGGCTTGAACCAGGTACAGAGTAAATTCCTCATTACGATCTCCATTGGTTATCCCTTTTTCCGTTCGCAGTGAAGAGTTACTGCTCCACCACCAAAGGTTTTGGTCTTTGTGAGTTAAAGAACTATCCTGTCGTCTATATTTTCAAATAATAGCAAACCGCCACCTGCGATAACAGGGTGAACACAAAGCTGGTATTCATCAATCAAATTAAGATTCATTAGTTGTATAATCAGGCTCTGAGTCTAAGCAGCTTACTGAATCGCTCATGTGGCCCGGACTGCTCACTGGTATGAATGAAAATGACCAAAATGCCCTGCTTGACTATTTGGGATCAATCTAGTTTTAGGCTTACCAAACCCCTGAATTGTGTACTGGCAAGCAATAAGTTTCGAGCCTTAGCAGAGTTTATGCAAGCGACCCTGAGATTTATGAATCGTGGGGTCTCTATCGAAGACACCATTTAAAAAGCGCAAATAAAGAGGGAGTGTTGGCGGCTGGTATTTCGTCAAGTGTCTTTTCTCTTGTTCATCGTAAAACTGAAATCTTTATTTCCAGTCAGAAGACCATTATTTTTGTCGAGAAAAAACAAAACATTGTCATCACCGGCAAGTAATAAAATCGGTTCAGCAAGGTTGTCAATTTTAATTTTATAAATGATTGCATCCGGATTTGTTGCTGTGCCTTTCATTATCTCCCACTTTCCTGAAATATCCCGGGGTTGGTTATCTACAATACTCCGGAGGGTGCAGGTTGTAGGTTGATAAGTTATCGAATCCCTGTTGAGGGTCAGTTTCCATTTGATCTTAAAACAGGAGGGCGTGGGCCCCATTTCAGGATGTTCATTTGCGATTTCCTGACAGGGCGTTCTTCCGTCATATACAAGCTGTAAAGATTGCGTTTCCGCAACCTTTGAGGATATCGATATTTCCTTACTAAGAATGGGTTCTTTTCTGTTTAAAGAATAGCTCCATCCTCCATTTCCTACGATCATCTGACTTTGAGATGTCAATAGGTGAAAAACATTTTCATTCAATTTTGCTATTTGGATTTCAGTAGGAAAGTCAGCGCTTTTCAGATGGTAAACTTCTTCAAAATTGCTGCCTTTTGAAACGGAAAAGGAACCTTTAAAAGTCTTTGTTTCTCCATCTCCTTTAAAGCCTAACGTATTGGGTCGGGATTCACCATAATCAATATCCAAAACAAAAGCATTTATGTCATCTAATATTAAATTCCATCGTATAAAATCAACCTTTGTCTCGGAATGAATGGTCAGCATGGTTTTGACAAGTTCGTCTCCAGGTGTACTGCCAACCAACACAATTTCAGGCTTTTGGTTGCTCGCAGAACAGGTAGCCAAAAGAAGGACACACAACAACTGTAGCATTTTCCGGAATATTGTGTTTAATGGCGCCATATTTTCTTTACTTACGTTTGCGATATGAAATTGGCTAACTGAGAGCGGGGTTTCATCAAATTTGCCACTAATAATTATATATTCAACAGAACCGATCGTTCCTAATACCCCATCAACGAGAGCATTTAGCCTTATCGGGATCTGCGCAAACATAGGGTAGAGATACCATAATCCTTAAATTTTAAAACCAATTTCCGTATAATACTTGAATCGTTCCGCCAGGAACGTCGGGTGGGTAGAAAATGTAATCCAGATTGTCAATTTCGTTCCGTTAGGAACGATTGGTGAAATTACAGGTTAGGAGGGTTCTTTGAAGATGTACTGCTCATCATAGTCGATTTCGAATGCCTTGAGAAATGCCTTGTACTCATCAATGAATGTACGCTTTTGGTGGTGTTTTTCTTGATCTTGAATATAACGGATTACTTCTGGCAAGTTGCTTTTGGAATAAGAAAATGCGCCATAACCCTCTTGCCATGCAAACAAAGACTCCGTGAGGCGATTGCCATTGATCCATTTTGTGCTTTCGGATTTAACATTTTGCATGAGGGAAGAAATAGATTGGGAAGGCCGCATTCCTACCAATATGTGGATATGGTCAGGCATGCTGTTTATCTGTAGCATTTTATGATTGTTGTTTTGGATTATGCCTGTTATGTATTGATGCAGACGTTCCTTCCAGTTGTTACTGATTAATGACTCACGGTATTGAACAGCGAAAACGAATTGAATATGTAATTGGGTAAATGTATTGGCCATAATCGATCTTTTGACGAGGAATATAATTCATCTTTCCGAAAATCACCAAGCGTTCCTAACGGAACGTAAATCCAACATGATTCGGGTAGCTACCCACCAGACGTTCCTAGCGGAACGATTTGTCAGGACGTGTTAAAAACGAGGATGGAAAATCTAAAAGAATGTTTAATGGTGAAACCGCTTTTAATGCTTTTTGCATCTATGCAAAAAGCCTATCATACAAATGATACTAAGAATCAAAATCATTCTTGCTTTAGCCTTAACGGGGTCTGTGCAAGCTAACCTGCGATTATGAATCGTGGGGTCTCCATCGAAGACCCCGCCTAAACAAAAAACCTGATTATCCAAGTCAAAATTTTCCTTAATTATTCGTAGTTTTTAAATATTCCATTGCGGTTTTCCAATCTACTAACGTATCCGAATCAATGGTGATCGTTTTGATCTGCCGGGCGATTTTGCTACTATTTTTCATGGCTTCCAGGTGGGCGCCGCTTCTCGAAAATTCCTGTAAATCCTTTTCTGTTTTCCACAAGGTCATCGTATAGTGCCGGGTCCATATTCCCCTTTTTCTAAATGCTACATAATTGGTCCCTTTTAGCTGCTTCAAGATATTTAATGCATAGAGGGACAATCTGAAAAAATGGAAGGGCGTTTTGAGGTCTATTTGTGTGATCGTCAATTTCATTTTCCCGATGGTTATGTTAGCCGGCTAAGTTGTCACTCATAAACCGAATTTTCCAAATCTCTACAAAGATATTTGAATGTGCCAGCAGTTGCAACCAACTCGCTTAGATGGTAGATGTTCACACTTGAAAGTAGCATGAAAGATGCCGATGCTCTGTTAAAAACCTAGCTTCAATCGTTCCGCCAGGAACGTCTGTTTGGTAGAAAAAAATAAAATCATACATGCATTTCGTTCCGTTAGGAACGGATTGGTGGAATTACAGGTTAGGAAGGTTCCCTGAAGATGTACCGGCAATAATTTATCTTCCGGAGAATCACCAAGCGTTCCTAACGGAACGTAAATCCAACGTGATTCGGGTAGCTACCCACCAGACGTTCCTGGCGGAACGATTTGTCAGGACGTGTTAAAAACGAGGATGGAAAATATAAAAGAATGTTTAATGGTGAAACTGCTTTTAATGCTTTTTGTATAGATGCAAAAAGCCTATCATGCAAATGATGCTAAGAATCAAAATCATTCTTGCTTTAGCCTTAGCGGGGTCTGCGCAAGCTACCCTGCGATTATGAATCGTGGGCTCTCTATCGAAGACCCTACTTAAGCATAGGGATAAAGATACCATAACCCTTAATGTAAAAACCAATTTCGTATAATACTTGAATCGTTCCGCCAGGAACGTCTGGTGGGTAGAAAATGTAATCCAGATTGTCAATTTCGTTCCGTTAGGAACGATTGGTGAAATTACAGGTTAGGAAGGTTCTTTGAAGATGTACCGCTCATCATAGTCGATTTCGAATATTTTCAGAAATATAAATTCATTTTCAGGAAGATTACCAGACGTTCCTGGCGGAACGAAATTGACAATCTGGATTACATTTTCTTTTAATTATTGCCGGGCGGCCACCATAGCTATCGGGCCGTATATCTTATGCATCAACTCTAAAAGTTTTAGGCTAAAGCCATAAGAGCGGACCTTCATTTTTACCCTGGGACTTGCAATAGGCATCACTTCGGGAGAAGCCGCAGGGCATTAGACATATTTCAAGTCAAAATTTTATGTTCCCAATCAAACGTAAATTGCCTAAGGTCGCCGGTATATTTCCTTCGTCCGCTTCGCTTCTCCGGAAAATGAGGCTTTTCCATGCTCATTGGCATTAATACATAGGTAGATTCGGGTTCCTCTTTCGCGAAAGTATGGATTGTTTACTACGTGTTTTAACTCAATTTTTTCAAAGTACTGACCTACCTCAGCATCATGATCCTCAATATTCGGTTCGTGATACACCCAAATGAAATATTTATACCTGATGCTGTCAGGATTCCAAAAAATGAAACTCGCATTGAAGCAGGCAGGGTGGGGCAGGTCTACCTTTTTGCCATGGAATAAAACGGCTCCAGCCTGGCCGTAATGTCCGCAAAAAACCATGCAGTCTTTTCTCTGTTTTTCGTTCAACTCAAGGTACACTTTGTTTACCGCTTCGCCTATTTCATTCCACCCGGTCATATCGGCCATGTCCTGGGGAACATCGTAGTATTTACCATCCTCCCACCGATACCCATCCTTTTTCGCCACCTTATCAAATCCGTAAAATGGAATTCCACTAAAAGAGAGTGATCCGAAAAATACAGTGAAGATGAACAGGACCAATAGAACTACACCCGCTTTTCTGTATTTCAAAAGGTATTTGTCGATCACATAAGCTCCAAAGGCAAACAAAATAGGGTAATAGCCCAGGGTATAATAGGATTTACCCTTTCCCAGCATGAGAAGGACGATTATGATCAGGTAAATCCAGGCGAACACCTGGTATTTTCTTTCCTTTTTATTTACAATCAATACGACCAGACTGGTAATCCAAATCCAAATGGCCTGAGCATTCATCTTGAACTGATCGATTAAAAATCCGGAAAGTTGAACATGAACAAGCTGGCGCTCCCTTAATTCTGACATATGATGCACAACCGGCCAGTTGTGATTGTACTGCCAGATGATATTGGGTAAAATGATCAACCCACCAATCATCAAACCAGCTGGGAAATATTTGGAAAGAAAGAGCTTCCTATGCTCTGAACTCAGCATCCCGATGATAAATCCTGCAATGAAGAAAATGACTGAATATTTGTTCAAAAATGCCAGCCCGAACACAATGCCAATCAAGATCCAATAAACCGGTTTGTTTCGGTTGATGAGCAGGAGGATCAGATAACCCGACAACAACCAGTAGAACTGATTGAAGGAAACCGGTTGGAAAAGGGTGTTGGTATGCAGATAGGCGGGAGAAAGTAAAAAGGCCAGGCAAGCAATAGCCAATGCTACAATACCTCCTTTTAATTCTTTGATCATCAGCCCGATCAGTAAAAAATTCAAGGCACCGATGATCGCAGGGAAGAACCTGAGTGCGAAGGTCGTATTGCCGAACAGTGACGTGGCGATTTTGGCAAAAACTCCAATAGAAGGAGGGGCGGCTATATACCCCCATGCCGGGTGATGTGAGTAAGAATAGTAAAGATATTCATCCCGATGAAGCTCGTAATTGTCATAGCAAATGAAATGGATGGTGAGCTTTGCGACAATGAAAGCCGCAATGGTATACCAATATCCTGTTCTATTTTTGATAAGGTTGCTTGGGTACATTAGGTAGCAGGTTCGTTGTGGTTTGTGAAAATAGCTATCGCAATCTGTAAGTAACTAGTAATTCTTATGATAATCAATGTTGATCTCAGGATCGACGATTTCCAGTCCCTTACTGGAAAGCATCGATTTGGGAATATTGGATTGAATGTAATCTTTGATCTTGTCGACGTACCGTACCTTATCATGATTTTTTCGTACAATGATGGCAATTTCACGGGCTTTTGGTTTGCCGGCTATTATCCGGACATTTTCTTCCTGTTCTTCGTTCAGACTCAAAGTTGACAATTCAGGCAAAATGGTCATGCCTCCCTTTGTGTCAACCAGCCTGATCAAAGCATCAATGGAATTACTGCGATAGATAAAATGCTTGTTTTTGCGGATCTTATTCAGATCGCAAAAATTATTGATCTGATCCCGAAAACAGTTCCCTTCCTCCAACAGCCACAGGTTTTCATACTTGATCTTGTTCAGGTTGATTTTCATGTCATTGTATGAATGGTCTTCTGACGAATAGATAAAGAATTTTTCATAAAACAGGGGGATGGCATTTATCCCATAAACATTGATGGGTGTAGAAATAATCCCTGCATCAAGATCTCCTGACCGGACTCCATTTACTACCCGTTCTGTAATGATTTCATGAATGTCAAGCTTAAAATTCGGATAATCTTTCAATAACTGGTCGGCAAACAATGGAACCAGAAAAGGGGCAAGGGTAGGAATGATTCCCATTTTTATTTGTCCACTAAAGTCATCGTGCAGGTTGATAGAAAATTCAGTCAGCCGATGTGTCGCAGCAACGATCTCCTGTGCCCTTTCGAGGAATAATTCCCCGTCAGAAGTAATTTTTACAGGGCTTCCTGTCCGGTCGAATATCCTGATCTCTATCTCATCCTCCAGCTTTTGCACCTGCATGCTTAATGCTGGCTGACTGATCATCAGCTTTTCCGCAGCTTGCTTAAAACTCCCCGATTTAGCTACAGCAAGCGTATATTCCAATTGATTTAAAGTCATAAGTTTTATTTATAGGAATATAAAATTATTATAAATTTCTTATTCTACTTTTGTAGCGAAAAATAAATTTCTCATAAGTCAAATAATTGAATTGATCGAAAAACCTTAATAAAGAATAAAATAAAGACCACGGCAGAGCAACAAAATCCCAAATCAGAACACGGTAAATAATTACAACCAAAATAAATCTCAAAATGAACAAAGAATTAAGCCTGGAAAACGATGTTTTTTCAATCATCAGAAATGGTGATCTGGAAACTTTAAAAGCTGTTATTGATGAAAACCCTGAATGTATCCGTCAAAAAAATGAAAAGGGATTCACAACCCTGATTTTGGCGACTTATTTTGAACAACCCGGAATTTCAAAATATTTGCTGGAACATGGTGCCAATGTAAATGGAAGGGATGCAGCAGGTAATACCGCTTTGATGGGAATATGCTTTAAAGGCAATTTGGAAATAGCTAAAATGTTGATTGAATATGGTGCGGATGTGAATATCAGGAATTTCAATGGAACAACAGCCTTGATCTTTGCTTCAACTTTTGGTCAAACCGAAATAGCAAAATTACTGATCGAAAATGGTGCGGATATTCATGTGGCAGATCAAACCGGAAATACGGCTTTAACACACGCAAAAAAACTTGGAAACCAAAATTTGATTGATCTGCTTGAATAAGCTTATAAAACTTGCCCTATCAGTAGGAACAGAAAATCAGCAAACTTCACAATCCTTCCCAAAGCTCAGAATGATCGATTCCAACTCCCTGTTGGGAATGACCCTGATCTCAATGATGACATGATCATTTGTTTTGTCTATTACTTTTTGGGAAAGATGGATGGGTTTGGTCAATACATAGTGGGCACGAGCCCTTGCAAATTTAAGTTTTATGATTTCGACAGGCTTATCCATCCGGGTTACTCCCACGATATCCCTAAAATATTCTGAAGGACTGATCCTCGCTTCTTTATTAAATAATACAAGGTGATCTTCAAAGGATTGTATGCGATCCAAAGGTAGATTGAATATTTTATCCGATTGTTCTTCCCATCCAAACAGGTACCAGCGATTATTGTATTCCCGAAGAAAATATGGGTGTACAAACAATGCCTCGTTATCCCTGTCGAAAGGTTGATAGGTCACTCTGATCGGTTGGTGATCGATCACTTTTCTAAGTAAACCATTCAGGTGCTCTATGCCATGAAGAGCAGGAACCTGATCAAACTGGATAATATCTTCCAGTTCATTCGCCCGGATTCCCAATCGATCTCCCAATTTGTCGATGATATCCTCTAATTCTTTGGTCTGGTGCAGCCCCTGGATATTTTTTAACACAGCTAAGGCCTGTGTGAGGGTTTCAATATCCCGTTTGTTAATGGGAATGCCGGTAATGCTATAGCCCTCTTTATCATACTTATATCGCCGCTCCTGTCTGTCGTAATACAATTCCACTTGATCCCGGGAAGCAAGCTCTTTTAACATCTCAATGTCATAGTCAAATTGCCGCCGGCTGATGGGCAGGAAATCGCTTTTTTCCAATTGGTCATTAAGCATTTTGAGCAGTTCGTCGATGGTATAATCTGTCAATGTTCCACTAAAATACTGATCGAGCAGCTTCTTTCGATGTTCGAAATTCTTGTTAACAGGCATGAAGGATAACTTTACCACAATTTAGAAATTTCATTGTTCAACGCAATAAGATTGCGTTGACTTCATGCATATTTGGATAGAAACGGGAAATTCCGCTGATCTGGTCCATAGCGATCAGCCGAATTGCAAACAGCATTTATATATTTTTTGTAGTCCAAAATTTAAACCAATGAAAAACAAAACATTGACATTATGTTTTCTGGCGATGATCATCAGTCATGCAGCCTTTACGCAACCAGAAAACCTGAGGGAGTTAAAACGACGAGCAAGGGGTGGAGATGCCAAAGCGCGCATTGCATTGGCTGATGCATATTACTACGGAGAAGGTACACTTGTCAACAAGAAAAAAGCCTTTTTGCTATATGAATTGAGTGCCTGGGAAGGTGATGCAACTGCGCAGTACAACCTTTTTATCATGTTGAGTAATGGTGAGGGTGTGGATGAAAATGATAGCCTGGCTTTTTACTGGGTTCAGGAAGCTGCCCGCCGTGGGGATCCCGAGGCTCGTTTTCAATTAGCCAAATGTTTTGAGCTCGGTAAAGGCGTTGATACCGATCATACGAAAGCATTGTTTTGGTATCATAAAAGTGCCGAACAAGGTTATGCTTCAGCCCAATATAACCTTGGGCTTAAATATTATTATGGAGAAGGCACGGAAAGAAATTTTGAACAGGCCTATCAATGGATCAGTAAAAGCGCTAAACAAGATTTTGTTTTTGCACAATTTCTGGTTGGGATGATGTATTTTGAAGGAAAAGGTGTCCGACAAAACAAAAACGTATCCGAATATTGGCTTTACAAAGCGAAAGAGAATGGCCATGAAGGAGCAGAGAAGGCCGTAGACGAGTTAGATTTCTGGGGTAATTTATCTGAGTCTGGCCTTTCTTCATATTGACAGATTAAATGTATGCCACAACCAGTAACCAGAATGAGTTCACCTCGCCTTTTTATTAATAATCAATTCTTTTTCAGGCGATTGGGAGAAGCCCGGAAGTTTAAGCATAAACTTGAGAATTACAGGTTAGGAGAGACGGAGACTGTCGACTTAGTCAATGATGTTTTCATGGTTCGGACGAAAGAAGAGGTATATCAGCTCCTTTTTTCCCAACAATCGTGGGCTCAATTTGTGGAAATTGTTTATCGGATGATTTGGTCCAACAGGCCTTTACAAAACAAAGATCGGCAATACCTGGTTCAGATATTGTTGAAACACAAGGACTCGAAGCAAAGGATCAAATCCATGCACACCTATCCGGATATTGAAATGAGCGATGACCAGCGTGTTTTGTATCATGCGTTGGTGAAATACCTGGATCATAAAAAACTAATTCGCTTCAAGGCCATGCTGGAAAAGAAGAGACCCAAACAAATCAGGGCATTTGTAACGATTTTCAGAAGATATTTTGATCTGGAAACTTTGCGATTTTGCCCGATTATCTGGCAGGACATCTGGATCTACAATTACATTGTTTATGATATGAAGTCAAAAAATAACCGTCTTCTCAAGGAATATAATAAGGAAGTCATCCGGCCGATGGAGAAATTATTCAACCAGGCAGGGAATAAAGAGGAATAAGTTCTAGTTAAAAAAGAGTTTGCCGGATAGGGAGCTTAAAATTCAAATACTAAAGAATCATCACCTATTATGATGTGGAAAACATTCCCCTGCTAAGATCGCAGTGGGTTGAGGTATAGCATAGACAGCGACAGTAATCAAAAAAAATTTTCAACCATTCCAACGGTTGATAAGGATTGTGTGTTTTGGGTATAGATCTGAATGTAAAAGCAGGCCTGCTTTTAATTAAAGCCAAACTTGTCATCAGAAATTCGTGATGAGAATGCAATTCACAATGCCAAAGGGTAAATCAGGAAGTTTTGCGAATGAAGCATAGCACCACTTTGATGATTGAGAAAAGCAAAGTGACTGATTAGCCAGTTCGCTTCTTATAGTGAATGATGCTCGGAATACTTGTGTCGCGTCAAGCATATTGTGACGCTTAGGTTTGCAAAAAGTCAACCTATATTCCCCTCTCGAGAGGGGCGAAGGGGTGTGTTTGAAAAAATTCGACTTTTTGCAAATACGTAAGACCATACTGGACACAACACTAGTCCGTCTTCCAGGGATATTCCAATGACAAGTTTGGATTGAAGCAATCAAATTATTTAAATCTGAAATTAAATTATGAAAAAGTTACAGTTGTATTATGCATTACCACTATTGCTAATCCTTTTTGCAATTGTTTCCTGTGATACGGAGTCTGCATATGAGCAGAGGGTAGAAGAAGATGATAACCGGATTAAGGGCTTTCTCGCAGAAAATGGTCTGGACGCGGAAAGACATTCCTCTGGAGTATATTATAAGGCCCTGAATGAGGAATCAGGAGGGGAAAACATTCGAGCGGGTGATGTGGTTTCCATTTATTACCACATGACCACACTTGATAGCGTATATGAGGAGATGACAACGGATTCCCTCAATCCCATTAAATTGCACCAGTACAATAGCAGTATGGTGCCCACAGGTTTGATTGACGGATTGTCTATGATGAGCACAGGAGATAAATACCGGTTTTACATCCCTTCTTATCTGGCCTATGATCACTATGCCAACAATAGCTACTTTAATGCCCATGCAATATTCATCATGGATATTGAAGTGGTAGAGGTTGAGGAGACGGATGACCTTTTAGATGGGGAGATGGAAGCTATCAACAACTACATCGAAGAACACAATCTGGATAGCATAGAATCGTTTTCTTCAGGGCTGCAATATATGGTGTTGGAGGAAGGCGATGGCGATCAACCTTCTGAAAATAACCAGGTAAAATTGAACTATACCCTAAGGTATCTGGATGGAACGGAAGTAGATGAACACGATGAAGTCGTCTCGCAGGTAAATGACAAATATATGGTCAAAGGACTGCTGGAAGGCATTAAGAAAATGCATGAAGGGGAAACGGCCATGTTCATCATGCCATCCGAAATTGCATTTGGAGGAAGTGTAGCCATTCTGCCAACAGAGGTCAGGGAGGACTTGCTGGATGATGGATTGATCAAATACAATGTCCTTCCATTTACTCCGATAATTTATGAAATAGAACTCGTTGAGGTAAGATAGAGTTGTTAATGCTCATTCCCGTAAGGCCCACCATATCCATACCAACAATTAATAAATAGTTCAAGGGCCTTGCGGGTTTTTTTATAAAGAAAATGGTCTTTCTCAATCACTCAATCACTCATTCCTGATGTGTAATTCTTAAAGGAAAATGCGTTACAATGTGTATATGTAAATCCGTTGAATAATAAACTACTTACCAGTAGAAAAATTTCATTTTAGTTTATCAGGGAATCCGAATAAACTTCGTTCATGCGAACGAGGTAAATCAGTTCTAATCAAAAGGAGATAAATAATTGCCCTCGATTACAAATTGACTATCAATGTGTTACTAGCAAGATAAATGATACCTGTAAAAGTGGCAAAAGGTTATGCGGTGTCTCAAGGCTGATCATCACACGCCCCTTCTTTCCACGATAGCAAACCCTTCCGTTGAGCCTCACAGGCTTTCCCATAAGTCACACCATCACACCCACATACTGGCACGTATTCCATGGTACATGGTCCTTCATTAATTTTTGAGGGGTCGATACAAGCGTTGTTTTTGCTGGTTTGACAGGCAGAAATACCCATGAAAATGCTGGTAGCAATTAATAAAAGAATATATGATTTTTTCATAAATCCATTTTATATGAATGAAATGATGGGGGCGTTACTTGCCCCCTCAAGTTCTATGAAATCCACAAGTTTGGGTTAACAGGGTAGAAGCTTTATTACACCTATTAAATCATGAAAAGTTGTTAGTTTCGTCTCTCTGGGTCAGGATTATACCTAAGCTATTTCTTACTCGCCTTATTTAGTAAAGCTGTTACCTCAGCTACACCTTCCGTGTAAGGTGTTTCTTTTTCATAAAAGATCTCTTGCAGACTAATGCCTTCCTGCTCATAGAAGCTGTCATTCACTTTTACATCCTTATCAAGGACTGTTCCTTCCAGGCTGATCCCTGCGTAAAGTCCTTTGCTTCTGGAATAAGAATAGATTTCCGCATCAAAACCAACATCGACATTGGCGGATGAGTTGCGGCCGACTGGACCTGCTGCAATGCCTAAATCACCTCCCAGGGTTACCTCAGTTTTTGCCAGGTCTTCGATGTTCTCGCGATATTTGAAAAGCAAAACAATATCAGTCGACTGAAATCCTATCTGGAAACCAACACTTCCTTCACCCATTGAAAGAAAAAAAGGATTACTCCAGGTTCCATCTTCTTTTTTGATCATCGCGAAGCCATGACCACCCTGACCACCAACACCAAATGCTACCTTAAAAGCCCTGGGCATGATAACTATTCCTTCCATTTTTTCCAGTAGTTGCAGGGGTATGCCGTTGTCATCCTGGGATGTGAGCTCGTCCAATGCTCTTTCAGCTTTTTTTAGTTGTTCTTCAATCTTTTTGACATCCTTGGATTGGGCAAACAGTGAGCCATTCATGATCAATACTGTGATAATTAGGCTGGCTAATTTCAAATAGTTTTTCATAAGTTGTTCTTGGTTTTGTTAATGAAGTGTTTCGTTTAGATTTAATTCTGTTAAACTGGATATCCTTTACACGGTTGTTTATTTGGATAGATTTTTTCTTTAGGGGATTGCAAGTAACTAACCTAATAGTTAAATCAAGCATTAGAAAAATTTAAACCCTTTGATTTCCTCGGCAAGCCCAGGCTCTGATGGCAATTTAAATTGTGGTCGGAAGATCCAGATGGGATATTCCAGGTAGACAATGAAATCATCTTCCAATGTATTTTCATTGGGAATGGGTAATAAACGCTCGAGTATGTTTTTGGATTGTGATGCAATGGCAATCAAATCTGCTTTTAATTTCTTAGCAGCCAGGATAATACCTTCCTCCTTAATGGAATGATTGTATGTGAATAAGTTGCAATTATCGAGCAGGTACTTATCCTGGAAAACCTGGAATTTGGTTCCAACGACATTGTCGCTCATAAAGTCCTGTGGTGTATTGATCCGCAACAGAACAACATGTGCATCAAACAACTTGTTCAAACGTTTGATTTCAAAGGCTACATTGGCTTCATTCTCAATGAAATCCGCAACCATCACAATGGTATTGAAAACCTTTCTTGAAAAGCCAGCCTTTGCGGTAAAGATGGGGAAGTCCGACCTTTTGATCAATCGTTCCGTAAATGAGCCAATTGAATTTAGGTTCTTTTCATTGTATCCTTTAATCCCCATGACAATCAGGTCAGGCTTATGTTCTTTGGTGAATTTCTTAAATTCATCAACCAAATCTCCAACAGATGCGTGAACCACCACTTCCACTTCACCGGTCTTGGCACTCGCCCATTTTTGAATTTTCTCTTTGGCAAGGCTTACGAGCTTTTCATTGAAGTTTTTGTTACTGGGAGTGCCATCCAGATAAAGATCCGGAAGAAGAATGGACGTCCTGGGGTTTTCAATGACATGGTATACGTTTACTATGGATTTGATCCGTAATGCCAGGTCATAGGCAATTTCAAAAGCAGCTTTGGAGTGTTGCGAAAAGTCTATTGGAACTAAAATGTTTTTCATATTTTGATTTTTGAACAAGGTCCTTTATGTCAGTTAACTAACTTTTGTTTGATTACTCTAATTCCAGGTTGAAAAAAAATTAGTTAATAGGCAAGATGCTCAACGATAAGTGTATTTGCAAGTTGTGAAGAATGATAAAATTTAAGTGCCAAATTATTCAACTGTTCATCCTTTCATTTTTATAGAACTAAAAAATGTTTTACCATCACTCCTCAGAAGTTTTGCTTGATTCGTGAAATTTCAAATCACCTGGATCTATTCGTTATTATGCTCATTGATCATATTTAGAAAAAGTGTTCAATAAAACCCTAAAAAGGAAGATCATCCAGCTCCTCATCTTCTCCAGCGCCTTGTATATTTTTATTTACATCAGGGTAATCTGATGGAGCAGCTTCCGGTTCATTTGCTGACCCAGAAAGCGGTTCTAATTTCCAGGCTTTAACATCCGTATACCACCGTTCATTATATTCCCGGCTTTCAATGTTGATGGATACCTTGACAGAGGTATTTAAATATGGCTCAACTTCAAACTTGCTATTCCAAACTGAGATACAAACTTTTTTGGGATATTGGTCCTGCGTTTCCAGGATGAAATCCTGCTTTTGCCATTCCCCACGGGAAGACGAACCTTTTTGCACCGGCAGGAGTTGAATGATTTTTCCTTCTATTTCCATAGCCGCAAAATTATAACTCTATTGATAAAAACATATTTCAAAGTGAATTTTCATCAACATATCTCAATTGCCTGATTTTAAAAGGCACTCGATAACCTCATCCTCGTACAACAATTACCTGAAAGAACAGGTTTGTTTCAAATTGATTTCTTTTTAGTTTTAAGTTAAACTCAAAGAATCGCCCTGTGGACCCCATTCTAATAATATTGATAGGTATTGCCGTAGTATTGTTTTGTATCATTGTATTACGGCTGCATGCTGTCATTTCATTGTTATTCGCTGCTCTTGTAACAGGCTTTCTGACATCTCCGGACTTAATTTACAATTTTGGTATCCATCAGGGGATGAGCGACCAACAGGCGCTTTCTCTTTCGCAACAGGGAATTGGGACAAGACTTACCCAGGCATTTGGCAATACATCTGGAAGAATTGGAATATTAATTGCCCTTGCATCCGTCATAGGTACCTGCCTGATGAGAAGCGGAGCTGCTGAACGAATCATTCGCGGTCTGCTTAAACTCTTTGGTACCAAAAATTCCTCTTTTGCCTTCTTGACAGGAAGTTTTACGCTGGCCATTCCTGTCTTTTTTGATACCGTGTTTTATTTAATGATTCCATTGGTAAAATCCATTAGTATCAGAAATACGAAGAAATTCAGCCTTTATCTCATGACCATCATAGCGGGTGGAGTAATGGCGCATTCCCTGATCCCACCAACCCCCGGGCCGTTGTTTGTGGCCAAGGAAATGGGAATTGATCTGGGCGCTATGATTTTGGGTGGATTGGTAATTGGTAGTATCACCGCATTGAGTGGATATTTCTATGCATTATGGGCAAACAAAAAATGGGATCTGCCCATGCGTGAAACACCCGATATAAGCCTGGATGAATTAAAAACTTATTCCGAAAAGGACTCAAAAGAGCTTCCGGGATTATTCATTTCATTTTTACCGATTCTTTTGCCTGTCTTACTTATCACTGGCAATACCATCTTGAATATGATCGTAGGTGGAAAGGAAACTGAAATCACCTCCTATGAAGAGGTTTGGTTAAAGACCTTTTCAGTTATTGGCGACAGCAACATAGCCTTAGCCATTTCTTCCATTATTGCCCTGTCTTTACTTTGGTCGCGGATAAAGGATATTGATAAATTCAAAAAGTATATTTATGAAGCCATCGTCAGTGCAGGGATCATCGTATTAATTACATCGGCAGGTGGTGCATTTGGTAAAATGCTTCAACAGACGGGAATTGGAATTCGCATTGAAGAATTATCATCTAATTACCACATGGCCATTTTGCCTTTGGCATTCATCATTACAGCGGTAGTACGAACCGCCCAGGGATCTGCTACTGTAGCGATGGTGACAGCAATAGGTGTGATGAGCGGAGTCAGTGGTGCCGATGGCGGATATCCGTTCCACCCGGTTTACCTGGCGATGGTCATCGGTTGTGGTTCCAAAATATTTCCGTGGATGAATGACAGCGCATTTTGGATCATTACCAAAATGAGCGGCATGGAAGAAAAGGAAACCATTCGGTTTTTTTCTTTTCTGCTTACCGTCATGGGTATTTCAGGACTGATCGCGATCATGATCCTCTCATCTCTCTTTCCGTTTGTCTGATTATGAGTGAAATCGAAAAACATACCATCATTCAAATAAATAAAGCAGACAATGTCGGCATTGTGGCGGAAAGCAATGGGCTGCGGGAAGGGACCATGCTGAAAAATGGGATCGTTTTAAAGCAAGATATTCCCATGGGCCATAAGGTAGCATTAGCGGATATTATGCCGGATGACCCGGTAATTAAATATGGGGTGATCATTGGGTATGCAAAGATTTCCATTACCAAGGGTGAGTGGGTAGAAACATCCAAAATAATGTTGCCATCTCCTCCTGACCTTGATTCCATTTCTCTCCATTCTGCTAAAAAACATGATTCCGATCCCCTTGAAGGATACACCTTTGAAGGATACAGGAATAGGGATGGAAGTGTAGGTACACGCAATGTATTGGGAATTTCTACAAGTGTGCAATGTGTATCGGGATTGGCTGAACATGTGGCCAGGAAAATCAAGCATGAATTGCTTCCAAAATATCCAAATGTTGATGATGCTGTTGCGCTCAATCACACCTACGGTTGTGGAGTGGCAATCAATGCCCCGGCAGCTATTGTTCCTATCAGAACGATCAAGAATATTGCACAAAATCCGAATTTTGGAGGTGAGGTTCTCGTTATCGGGCTAGGTTGTGAAAAGCTAAGGCCGGAACGATTGGTATCGGATTCCAATGGAGAATCGGACATCTTTTATATGCAGGATGAACGATTTCAGGGATTTCAGGAAATGGTTGATGGCGCAATGGAGTTGGCTGAAGCTCATTTAAAAAAGCTGAATGAAAGAAAAAGGGAAACGTGTCCGGCGTCAGAGTTGGTAGTCGGCATGCAGTGTGGTGGGAGTGATGCCTTTTCAGGGATCACTGCAAACCCGGCTGCGGGTTATGCTGCTGATTTAATTGTGAAGGCGGGAGGGAGCGTCATGTTTTCAGAAGTAACAGAAGTGCGCGATGCTGTGCATTTACTGGTACCGAGAACAAATGATCCGGAGGTGGGAAAAGCGCTGATCGATTCCATGAAATGGTATGACGAATACCTCCAGCAAGGACAAGCAGATCGAAGCGCCAACCCAACACCGGGAAACGTTGGCGGGGGGTTGAGTAATGTGGTTGAAAAGGCAATGGGGTCTATTGCCAAGTCGGGAACCAGCACAATCGTTGATGTGATAGGTCCCGGTGAACGAATTAGAAAGAAAGGACTGACATTTGCTGCAACACCTGCCAGCGATTTTATCTGTGGTACTTTGCAATTGGCAGCAGGAATGAACATGCATGTGTTTATTACGGGCAGAGGCACACCTTACGGTTTATCGATGGTTCCGGTGATCAAAGTAGGAAGCAACTCCAAATTGAGTAATCGCTGGTATGATCTGATTGATCTGGATGCCGGTCCGATTGCAACGGGGAAAAAGAGTATTGAAGAGGTAGGATGGGAGTTGTTTCATATGATGCTGGATGTAGCAAGTGGAAAAACTCAGGTGGCCAGTGACCGTTTGGGATTGCACAATGACCTGGTTTTGTTTAATCCGGGACCGATAACGTGAAAGATGGGTGGAGGGTGAGGACACCATCCAACGGTAGTTATGGTGCGTACATCAAGCATGGCAATAGAATTTAGCATACTGAATAGATTAATTAAACAATGGCATTATCAATAGAAGAAACTAGAAAAGCGCTTTCTGATGGTTTGTTGTCCTTCCCGGTAACGGACATGGATGATAGCGATAAGTTCAATCCATCAACATATGCTGACAGGATCCAATGGTTCCTGGAGCACGATATTTCAGCCGTATTTGTTGCGGGTGGTACCGGCGAATTCTTTTCATTATCACAAGATGAGTACCAACAAATTGTAACAATTGCATCCGAAACGGTCGATAAAAAAGTTCCGGTAATCTCAAGCGCCGGAAGAAGCATTCCCGAAGCAATAGAATTTTCGAGAATGGCAGAAAAAGCCGGAATTGATGCCATATTGTTAATGCCTCCTTATTTGATCAATGCTCCGCAGGAAGGTATCTATTCTTACGCAAAGACCATTCTGGACAATATCCATTTACCGGTCATCTATTACAACCGATCCAACGGAAGCTTGTCAAGTGAATATGTCGAAAAACTGGCCGATAATTGTCCGAACTTAATTGGTTTAAAGGATGGTACAGGAAATATCCAGGAGTTAAACGACACCATAAAATCGATTGGCGATCGACTGGTTTATATTGGTGGCGTTCCGACAGCCGAAATTATTTCCGAAGCCTATCTTTCCATTGGCGTAAATACCTATTCTTCGGCAGTATTTAATTTTGTACCGGATCTTGCCAATTTTTATTATAAAAGCCTTCGTGCCGGTCATACTCAGGTTGTGCACAAAATTTTAAAGGAATTTTTCATTCCTTTTGTCAGACTTAGAAACAGGAAGAGTGGCTATGCAGTCAGCCTGATCAAAGCTGGGGCAAAACTCATTGGCAAGGATGCAGGGAATGTTCGTCCGCCGTTGACCATGCCAAATGAGGAGGAGGTAAGGGTTTTAAAGGGGATTGTTGATGCTGCAATTTTTAAAAACTGACTAAGCTCTTAATCTAATTCAGTATAAGAATGCCAAGGTATTTTTAGGTGCAAGGAAAAATTCTAAGATTTTCATTAATTACTTTCAGCATACCACTTTAATGATGTCAATCTTTTATAAATATGTGGATGGCTAATGAATTTCTCACTAAACCAAACCCAAAAACTCTTTTGTGAGTTTGTATCTTCAATAAATTGATTGATATTTATTTTGGTATGAATTTCCTTTCCAGTCGCAAGAATTAAGATACCTTCCATTGCTCCATTGTTTGAAAAATGATATCCTATCCTGTCACAAGTATATTCGCACCCTCTGGAATGTGCTTGTTTCAGAAAGGGAATAAAGGAGGAAGGTATTAACCAGGATTCTTTGGAGAGGTGTTTTCTTTTGATATGCCCAAGCTCGTGGCCTATTACAAATTTTACAATATCAAAGTTCCCTAAGGCAGCAGTTTCTATTACTTCTGAAAAAAGAAGTAGATATTTCTTACGTGCAAACTTGGTGACAAATGCATTGAATTGACCATCAGCAATATACATTTCTGGTACTTCATTCAGACCAAGGGCTTTAGATTGTTCTTTGACAATTTCAAACAATTCTGGATACTGTCTTTCATTTAACTGAACGGTATTACCTTTAATTAATCCGATTAAAAGGCCATGAGTTATTCTTCTAATAAATCCAAAAAAGAGAATAATTGCAACGATGGCTAAAATAGCCATTGCTCCTGAGACCATTGAGGTAAAAAATAAATTGATAACGAATCCTGCGGTTGCTAAATAGAATAGCGCACTAAATAGAACCCTTAAGTTATAATATTTTAGTTCTTTTGGATGCACTTTGAAATTTGTGGGTTCTGACTTGTGTTGTTCTATCCCATTTAATGAAGGTGAGTGATTAGCATTTTTATCAGTTTCCTGAATTTTTGATTTGTACCAATCTTCAACTTCTTCATTCGGAAAATAGTGTCGAACAAGATATTCCAGGAATTCACTTCTATGTTTATCAGTTCCCAATTCCAGATTAGATTCACAACCTTCTTGATCAATTATAAAGCTACCTTCCTGTTCATTATGGGATAACCTAATGGTAACACTTCCCTTAGTTTGTTTAGTTTTAACTGCCACATAAAGGTCGTATAGAGATTGAAAATCACTTAGTTGGGTGTTAAATAGGATCCATTTCCTATGATCCTTCTCGATATTGGCAATATTATCCATTTTTTAATTGGTTAAGTTCACTCTCTACTATTCTGATGTGGAAATTTTCTGAAAGGAAAGTGTGTCTAAAAATTCCAATGTTTTCACTAAAAAATAGGAGATAAGTTCAGCTACAAAAAAATCACATTACAAAAATAAAATAACAAGTTAAAAATATAAGTTTATTTCGATGAATCCAAAAATGGATTCTTTGAATCATATATCAGAATGGAAGTACCTACGAATTTACTGCTTTTGAAATTGTTCTAAGCAGGCGTCAAACTTCGTTCACTCATCGACAACAACAATAATCACATACACATTCGTTTTATAAGTTCTGCTTCTATCGTAGCTTGCATAAACATAAAACCGAAAATCTATGGAAAGTCATATCGTAAAAATATTGCAAATCGAATCTGTCACCCACAATGTCAAACGCTTTCGGGTGGAAAAGCCGGGAGGGTATAAATTTATTCCAGGTCAGGCGACTGAAGTTGCGATCAACAGCGATAAATGGAAAGAAGAACGAAGGCCATTTACTTTTACCAGCCTTGGGGATTGGGATGATCTCGAATTTACCATCAAGATTTATAGTGATCATGAGGGTGTTACAAATCAACTGGGCAAGCTCAGAGTTGGGGATGAACTCATTCTTCACGATGTTTGGGGTGCTATTCAATACAAAGGAGAAGGAACTTTTATCGCTGGTGGAGCAGGTGTAACGCCATTCATTGCAATCCTCCGACAATTGGAAAAGGAAAACAAACTGGGCAAAAATCAGCTGATCTTTTCCAATAACACCGAGAAGGATATCATCCTAAAAGAGGAATTTAGCAAGATGTTAGGAGATCAGTTTATCAACACGTTGACTTCTGAGAAAAACAGTTCATATGATACCAGGAAGATCGACAAAGGATACTTGTCTGAAAAAATAGACGACTACACTCAATACTTCTATATCTGTGGCCCCGATCCTATGATAGAGGATATTCAGAAGCATTTGCTGGAATTGGGGGCACATAAAGAGAAAGTAATTACAGAGGAGTTTTAAGAAGTGCTGGCCTTAAGGTCCTGTTAAGGCCAGCTATATCTTTAGCATCCTCCAACTCCATTCATGATGGTAATTCCATGAACTATTTGTAAGCAATAGCAGCAGAAGTTGGTCCTGCCAATGTAAGCAATTCAGTTTTACTGAATCCGGCATTCCTTGCCCATTTATCGAAATCTGAAAAGGTATAGTCAAATCCTTCTTCTGTCTCAATCAGCATATTTAGTGACATCAACAATCCGAATGCATTTTCTTTACGGCCACTGTCAATGATGTTTTCGATGATGATCATTGCTCCTCCCTTTGGTAGTGCTTCATATGCCTTTTTGATCAGCATTTTTTTTGTTTCCAACCCCCAGTCGTGCAGGATATTGCCCATCGTGATGACATCAGCTTTTGGAAATTCATTCTCAAAGAAATCGAAAACCCGCGTTTGTATCCTTTCCTGTAACTTGAAATCATCGATGTTTTCCCGCGCAATGTGCAGTACTGGTGCCAGATCCGCGCTGATGCAATTCATATGATCATTGTTAAGAGCTACCTGAATAGATAGCGCTCCGGAAGCGCCACCAATATCACAAAGGGTATTGTATGGTGTGAAATCAAATTTTTTGGCCAGTGCGATGAAGGATCCCATCTGAGCTCCCTGCATGGCCATCATAAACTCCCTTAGTCTTTCAGGGTCTTCGTAAAGGGCATCAAAAATATTTTCCCCTTTATGCTTAATTTCATTTTGGGGCTTTCCGGTTTTCAATCCTTCTTCCAGGTTGCCCCAGAAAGGATAGAGCCGATGATTTGCCATTTCCAATAATCCACCGATATACGAAGGCTTTCTCTTATCAAGGAACATTTCGGTCTCTTCTGTATTGCTATATAGAGCTTTCTCTTTCAATCCTTCTCTTTTCAGAAAACCAAGGGCAACCAGGGAATCCAGGAAGTCATACAAAGACCGGTCGTGAAGCCCCGTCTTTTGTTGAATTTCCCTGGCGCTTAAGGGTCCTAAATCCAAATGGGTAAACAACTCAAGGTTAACAGCGGTAAGGAGAGTTTTAGAGGCCCAAAAGCCCATTCCTACTTGCATAATGTGATGGGGCGTAATTTGCTTTTCAGTAGTTGCGGTTTGTTCTTTCATGGTAGTATGTTTTGTTGTGAAGAAAGGTGTAGTGTAATGTACTTATTTTAATGGAGAAATCATTGGTATCTGATTTGTATATTGAGGTTTAAATGAAACCATCTTAGCTATGAATAAGAATCCCAAAGTTGATGCATTCCTGGAGGAAAAAGCCCATCCCATGGAGAAAGAAATTCAGCGAGTCAGGGAGATCATTTTGAGCGCCCATCCCGGAGTTGAGGAAACCATCAAATGGAATAGTCCGACCTTCATGTACAAAGGAAACATGGCGTCTTATTTTATGAATGCCAAAAAACACGTAAGCTTAATGTTTCACAAAGGGGCATTAATCCACGATCCTTCCGGATTATTGGAGGGTGATGGAAAGGAAGGCCGTACGGCCAAGTTTGGCTCAATGAATGAAATTGAAAAAAGAAAAAAAGATCTGGAAGAAGTTGTCAGGGCCTGGATTGAGTTAAAAGACGGTGAATGAGAATGGTACCTTTTATGAACGATATTTTTAATCCAGGTAAAATTGATTGAGGTGAAAGTAAGATTCCCGTTCTCCTATGCAAAATTCCCGGGCATGGGAATGGCATCACAGAACAATCCTTTTCCATGGGAAAACAGGAATCTTTTCCAGGGCTGCATGCTGTTTGCAGGGCAGCCGATTCATTTTGAATCAATTGTGAATGAATGAGTTTTTTTCACTTAGTCCATTCCAGCCGGAGACATATCTGTATTCCAGGTTTCGACTTTGACTTTAAGGTTGCCATCTTTTTGGATCTGCCAGATAGTAACATATTTCCCCCGGTCATTTATAGGGGTTGGCATGTTAGGCATGGTCATGGTCATATCATAAGTGCCAATTTCCGTTGCCATATCTCCGCTGACTAAAACCTTTTTAGTGATAAACTCGACTTTGTCAAATTTAACTCCCAATTGTGCCATCTGTGCATTGTTAGCTTTAATGGCATCCAGTCCAACTATCATGGGAGAATTGTTAGGCATAGAAATAGCATCTTCCGCATAATGATCTGTCGTGAATTCTCCAGCTAGCATTTGTTTTGTGAATTTGTCATTCATCTCAGCGATTTTCTTTTCTACGGCTTTTTGACTCTGTGCAAATACGGACCCACCAATCAGGAGGAAGGTTAAACACATTGCCGCTAATAGGTTAATTTTTCTTTTCATGGTGCAGTTAGTTAATTGTTTTACAAGTACTTGGTATTAAATATACCTTAGGGAATTGAAAAATGTTCAGGGTAATCAACTAAAATGTTTTTCCCTGATATAAATGGTGAATATTGTTGATATACAGGTATGAAAATCATATCATCCCAATAGTTGGCTTGAGATTGTCTGATATTTAACCATCCTGAAATGATCGGACTTGACTTTTTATTCCCTCTAGTCTTCTAAATAACAAATTGCCGACATTTAGGGTTATTGATGAGAGTTATCTTACTGCCTTGATAAAATCCATTATTTACGTAAACATCCATGACTTATGATGAGAATTAAATTATTGATACTTTTTGTTGCCATTTGCCGATTCGCTGTAGCCCAGGTGCCCGAAAGTGCTGAAGATATTTCACCACTGCTGATAAGTGAAAAAGTACCTTCGGTTGAAATTACTTCATTGGATGGAAAACAAATTCCCATAGATCAGGTAGTTGCCGGCAAGAAAACGGTCCTCTTGTTTTACAGAGGTGGATGGTGCCCCTATTGCAATGCCCACCTGGCAGCTGTTGGTGAGTCGGAAAAAAACATACTGGAACTGGGCTATCAGATCATCGGGATAGCACCTGATTCTCCTGAAGAACTCAAAAATACCATGGATAATAATAAGCTGTCTTATCAGTTGTATTCGGATGCCGATGCTTCGCTTATACAAGCTATGGGAATTGCTTTCGAGGTTGAGGAAAAAAGAAAAGAAAGACTGACCCAGTATTCCGGTGGTAAAAATCCGGGGATGCTTCCCGTTCCTTCCCTGTTTGTGATTGATGAAGAAGGAACCATTGTTTTTGAATACATTAGCCCAAATTACAAAGACAGGATCAGTACAGAATTGTTGCTAGCGGTGCTGAAGTCGTTGGCTAATTAGTGATCTGGTGATTTAGTGATCTGGTGATTTAGTGATCTGGTGATTTAGTGATTGTGTGATGGAAGATTTTTTCTGCGCATATAATTAAGGCAATAATCTTTCCTGGTTCGTGGAAGCAAATTCTCGTGTCTCCTATGAATTCTTTCTCAATATTTTTATATTTAGTTGGTATACAAACTACAACCACGCCATGAAAATATTGAAATTATCCCCAATCATTTTACTCGTTTGTCTTTGTTCACCAGTTTTTAGCCAGGATCCCGACTACCGTTCCATTTCGGAAAAGATTGTCAATACAACCTTAAAAGTTCAACCGGGAGAGTCGGTTTTTATAAGCGGGAGCAGTGATGAGCTGGATTTGATGGAAGAACTCTATGTGACGGTTTCAAAAGCAGGAGGCAAACCGATTCTTGGGATTGACATACCAACGGCTCAAAAAAGGGCAGTTATGGAGACATCCAATGACTATCTGAGTAGTCCTAATAAGTTTGGTCTGACCATGATGAAAGAAGTCGATTGTTTTATAAATGTTAATTCTGTTGAGAACCCCGATCTGTTCAAGGATGTTCCGGAAGAAAAATTAGCGGCTTTCAGGCAATCATTTCAGGCTTTTAATGAAGTGTACCCTTCTGCGGATTTTCGGTCTGTTTCATTGGGACAGGTGGGAGGAATACCGACCCAGGCTTATGCAAAATCTATCGGAGCTGATTACACTCAACTAAAGACCATGTTTTGGGAGGCTGTAGATACCGATTATAAAGCTTTATTGGCTAAAGGCAAAAAAATAGCTGCCTCAATGAAAAATGGAAGTTCTGCTCATCTGAAAAGTACTGCAGGAACAGATATTACCTTTACGATTGGTAATACAGACGCCCGGACTAATTGTGGCAGATCGGAGGAAACCGCTGATAAATCGGGTCCTTCAGAAAGTTGGCTGCCAGCAGGGGAAGTGTATATTACGATTGACCCTACCTCTGCGAATGGTACGCTCGTAGTTCCTTATCTTGATTTTCGTGATCACGACATATCCAATCTGAAATTAACCTTTAAAAATGGAACCATTTCTTCGATGGAGGCTGATGAAAACATACAAGTGCTGGAGAAAGCCCTGAACTTGAGCACAGGAATCAAAAATGCTCTTTCGTACCTCGATATTGGTTTGAATCCTGATAGCCATCCATTAGAAGGAAGTGACTATTTATCATTTGAAATGGGAGGAGTAATCACAGTGGGGGTTGGAAGCAACTTATGGGCAGGAGGAGGTGTGGTGTCAGACTTTGGCGTTTCATTTCATCTTCCAAACAGCACCTTGGCAATTGACGGGCAGGAAATTGTGGTGAATGGTTCACTGAAATAACGGAAGGCAAGAATTTTCATACTGAAGTTTGTGGCTATTGAGACACCTGTTTATATTGGGTTTTTTTAACCTTTTTTTAAGCATATGTCTGAATTACTTTTGCCCGTTTTTGTCGTTAGCGCTGTAATTATTTTTCTCATCGTTTTTCTATACTTCGTTCCAGTCAATTTATGGATTACAGCCATTTTCAGTGGAGTGGAAATCGGATTATTGGAACTTGTCTTCATGCGCATCAGGAAAGTCCCACCTAATATCATCGTGAATTGCCTTATTACACTTCGAAAAGCAGGAATCAATACCGAGACGGCAGCATTAGAAACTCATTATCTCGCAGGAGGTAAGTTAGCAGATGTCACAAGAGCGCTGATCATGTCAAAAAAAGCTGATTTGGATCTTTCCTGGAAAGATCTGACCACGATGGATCTAAAAGGAAAAAATGTCGTCGAATTTGTCAGGCAATACCGCATGGACAATGATAAGGATGCGCAATTGTTGCGTAAGTATCTCTCGGATAGAATCCTCTTTCATCTAGGATCAGATGATGTCAAAAAAGTGAATGAGCTGGTGGAAAAGCTTGAAGACAGGGGTCGCGTGAGTTTTTAAGAATAGGAATATTGTTTTCGTCTTAAACGAATTCTATACAATCAAGCATTTTTTTGGCTGAATTCATAACTTGTAATTTCAAAGGTTATGAATAGAAAAGAATTCTTTCGAATATTTGGATTGAGCAGCCTGGCCCTCTCGTTTCCAATTGCGGTAAATTCTAAAAACACTTCCATGGTAAAACTCTTTTTTAAAGACGACGGCAAGATCCCGAATAATAAACTTCCACTATTGCTTTATCAAAACACCTTTTCGGAGCGAAATAATTCCGGTGCTGCCTGGTTGGAAGAAAAATTTGCCTCTAACAACTGGACAAACTCCTGGAGGAATGGCGTCTATTCTTTTCATCATTACCACAGTACTTCACATGAAGTTTTGGGCGTATATTCCGGGACAGCTTTGCTGCACCTGGGTGGAGAACAGGGAGAGAAAGTCAGCATAAAAGCCGGTGATATCATCATTATTCCAGCTGGTGTGGGACACAAAAACCTGGGAAGTACTAACCTTGGGATAGTAGGAGCCTATCCCGATGGACGCAGCTGGGATTTACTTCGTGGGCTGGAAGGTGAGCGGCCCCAGGCTGATGAAAATATTGCTGCCCTGCCCATTCCCTCTGCAGATCCCCTTTATGGTAAGAACGGTGGCTTGCTCGAAGTATGGAAGTGATTTAATGATTGTGTCCTCATTCAATTTGATTCATTTCTTACAATGGCTAATTAAACGACTTTCAAAATGGCCTGCTGGAGCCAAATCCGGTAATGAAATTGAGAAGGGCGATCAGGTTTCCGTCACTTCCAAAATTGCCATCGAAATTCCTGCCGATACTCATCGTAACATTATTGTTTCTGCCAACCCGATAATCCAGGTTTAACGCTAGTTTATGGGTATTGTCAATTTCCTCATTGTTTAGTAGTGACCTGTAAAGCCCCTCTGCTGAGATAGAAAATTTGTCCGTAGAGCTCAGGATCAAACGGGCTCCAATATCAAATCTCAGGTTATCGTTTATTACGGTCATGGATTCAAATTCATAGGATTCATCTGGAGAAAATAAAAGCCTGGTAGTTGCCAGTAAGGTAAACATAAGGTTACTTGTCTTCGATTTCCAAACATTTCCTCCGGTCAGCCAGAATCCATATTTGCTTACATTTCCATCTTCGAATTGTTGTTCGGGAAAATCCCAACCCAAGCCGGCCGAAAAGTCGAGCTTAAAACCGGTCCGTTGAAATTTGATCCTTCCGGCGATATCATTCAATAGTTTCAGCTCTTCTTTGTTTTTCTCCTCCAATGTCTCCAGAACTTCATTTCGGATAATGTTTTCCAGCTCGGTAATGTACTTTTGCTTTAACCGGATTTGTTCGATTAAACCGGCTTTTTCATTGTCACTCAGGCCAGATGAATTTTGCAATGAATCAATTAATGCCTGCATTTCTTTCTGTTCGTTTTGGCAATTCGCAGAATTTTCAATGGCTATTTTCACATGTGATTCGTAATCATTAAGCACCGTTTTCATGGCATTCAAGATGCTATCCTTGGTCTCCTTCAGATTATTGTATTCTTCATCAATCCTTCCCCTGCAGAGTGAGAGCTTTAGCCCAAGACCTAATTGGGTAATACTGACAGAGTTTTCGTTTTCGAATGTATTGGTTGCCACTGAAACGGATGAATTTTGCACAATGGAATTCCATAAAGAGGGACTCTTGAAATCCTCATAGGTAATACCGCTGCCACCGAATACCCATCCGGGTGTAAAATCAAGCGAATAGGAGGTTGGAAAAGCCTGGAAATTGTCGGATGAGTTTCGAATGGACATAAAGATGTCGGTAGGATTTGTCGGTTCCTCGATACTTGTAGGCTCTATGCCTAATATTGTGAATGCAGGTGAATTGGGCGCGGTGAGCATGTCGAGGTTTATCGTTGAATCTGCCTGCGAAAAAGCCTTTAGGTTAACAAACAAAAGTAATACAAATGAGAAGGAAGCTAATTTTAAAAGGGTCTTAAAATTCATCACAAAAAGAGAATTTTGGTGGTATAAAATACGACATCCCCGTCATTCTGAACCTTGTATTTCAGTTTAGGGAATCGCATGACACGCGCTCCTCCCTTCAGTTTAAAGTCATAACTGGTGTAATTGGTGTCTGGCTGGATGTCATAAACGATTGTATTACAGACCAATTCTTTGTACTGCAAGTCGGCATTTTTACCAACTTCCAATTCTTCAATGGAGTTTTCCAGATCATTGCCTATCCGTTGGCCGTTGACCAATATGTTAGTAACTGCGATCTGACCGTATCCGATCTCGATCGATAGTAAAATTGGACTTTCGGAATTCGTGATGTGGTAAATATCGGATTGGGTAAATTGTTTCATGGTATGGGTTGCAAATGATTATCATAATTTATGAAGAAAAGTTGATTATGTAACCCATGAAATAGTACCTCAGGTAAATCAAGCCGAAAAACAATCTGGTAAGCATTGCCTCAAAACGCCTTTATTTATAAAAGGATATAAATAACTATTTTTGTTTATACCTCACACCAGCCTTTACTTCAAAATCCAGATCATTTTCTCTCGGTGGAATCGGACAGGAATATTTATGATTATAGGCGCAATAGGGATTGTAAGCCTTGTTGAAATCTATTACAATTTCATCGCTTTCCGGGATTTTTAGATCCATAAATCTTCCGCCACCATACGTTTCAAGTGCATTGGTCTGGTCGGTAAATGGCAGAAATAAATAGTCCTTGTATTCTTCCATTTCCCTTAGGCGATGGCTTTGGTAAACATTTAATCTATATTCATTCCCTTCAAAATTGAAAGTTGCGATGCCATAGAGTTCATAAGTCGGTAATCGGTCAGTCGTTGTTTTCATTTGAAAGGGGATGGGATTGACGGCTCTCTCAAATTTTGCAACCACCTTGTATTTTTCATCAATCGGATAGAAATCCAATCCTTTAAAGCTTTTGAGGTCTTTTTTGGTTAATGGTGATTCCTCCGGATCGCGGTATTCTTCATTTAGTTCGTTTTGAAATTCGTGAATGGTTTCCTGGTAATCCTGGGATATTGCGTCATCACAAAAAATCAGGATAGTAAAAGTTATGATAAAAATTGTTTTCATTATTCAAATTTTTGTTAAAAATAGATAGGGTAATGAAAAATAAAAAAGGAAGGGTTAAATGATTTAACTTCGTTTGCACACTTTTCGTATGCTGAAAAAATATGAGCAAAAATAAACTAAGAGGAAAAGACCTGAAACGCATCGGATACCATTCCAACCGGGCGAAGGGAATTGGGATCGAGGTCATGTCGAAACACTACAAGCATTCATCCAGAGACGAAATGTTAAAGGTATTGACCGACATCAAAGCAAATCCGGATGAATTCCTGGATGATACGGTTTTGGGAGTGATTGCTGCGCAGTTTGTCAGGAAAGATATTTTAAAGCCTAAGGAAGAAATTGAGCTGTTACGGGAATCCAATGATTTTAAAGTCTACGGAAGGAAGCTGATAGACAGCAGCGCTTACCAGCAAATGGAATTGGCGATGCGGTTGCCTGTTGCGGTGAAAGGAGCGCTAATGCCGGATGCTCACCACGGTTATGGTTTGCCAATAGGTGGTGTATTGGCCGCTAAAAATGCGGTGATTCCTTATGGTGTTGGTGTGGATATTGGCTGCAGGATGAGCCTGAGCATTTTTGATGAAGGAAATGACTACCTGAAAAAGAATAATTACCAGGTGAAGTTGGCCCTAAAGGAACGAACCAACTTTGGCGCCGGCGGTCAGCTCGATTTGAAACAGGAGCATGAAGTATTGGATCGAAAGGAGTTCGATGAATCTCCATTCCTGAAAAAGCTGCATGGCAAGGCCGTAAGGCAATTAGGAACTTCCGGCTCCGGGAACCACTTTGTTGAGTTCGGAACGGTAGAGTTGTTTGATGGCAATAAACTTGGGCTGGATCCAGGAGAATACCTGGGATTGCTTTCTCATTCAGGGTCGAGAGGATTAGGTGCAGCCATTGCCAAGTACTATACAGACCTGGCAAAAGAAAAGTGTTACTTGCCTTCACAAGCAAAGCATCTGTCCTGGTTGGACCTGGATTCAGAAGAAGGCATTGAGTACTGGATTGCAATGAATCTGGCGGGTGATTACGCCAAAGCGTGTCATGATCAGATCCATTATCATTTGAGCAAGTTTTTAGGGATATCTCCGGTACTGAACATAGAAAACCACCATAATTTTGCATGGAAAATGAAAGATTCAGAGGGAGAGGAATTGATTGTCCATCGAAAGGGAGCCACACCGGCCGCTAAAGGTGAATTGGGAATCATTCCGGGTTCGATGGCTTCGGCTGGATACATTGTTAGAGGTAAAGGCGATGTCAATTCATTGTTAAGCGCTTCGCACGGAGCCGGACGTAAAATGTCCAGAAGAAAAGCCAAGGAAAGCTACACCGGCAGTGAAATGAAAAAGTACCTGAGCCAGTATGGAGTGACCTTAATTGGTGGCGGTATTGATGAAGCCCCAGTTGCCTACAAAGACCTGGAAGAAGTGATGCGATACCAGGAAAGTTTGGTGGATGCTATTGGAAAATTTACACCAAAGATCGTGAGGATGGATAAGGGGTGATGGCTATTTGGTGATTGAGTGAATTTGTGATTGAGTGATTTTTTGATTTCTGAGAGCAGAGAGTTCAAGGTTCTGTCTTCGTCCAACCACTGGCATGAGCAAGGGAAAGTGCGAGTTGGTCGGGCGAGTAGAATTGTTAATATGAACTAGGAAAAGGAACAAGGAATTAGGAGTAGAAAACTAAAAGCTCAAAGTTGAATGCCCGAACTCGAAAACTGTTACCAGAAACAAGAATCCAGTAACCAACAATCCAATTTAATTAACCTGATAGCTCACTAACTCAATAACCAATTGACTTAATGACCATTTAACCATAATTTAGAATCAGGATTTATTCTTTCAACTATGAAGACTTGTGGAGATCAATTTTTTATCATTTTACTTTTCTGCTTTGCATCATTGACTGCTTGGTCGCAAACTCGACAGCCCGCTTATGAAATGAACGAAAGACTTGGTCGGGGAATTAATATGGGTAATAGCTTCGAAGCTCCGACCGAAATAGAATGGGGAAATCCCTGGAAACCGGAGTATTTCAGGGTCATTGCGGAATTAGGGTTTGATCATGTGCGTCTTCCGGTAAGATGGGAAACAGCTGCCCGTAGCATGTCTGATGCTCCCTATACCATCAATCCCGATTTCATGGAGCGTATTCAGGAGGTTGTGGACACAGCGCTCAAATACAAATTGCACATCATTGTCAACATGCACCACCATGACTCACTTTATGAAAACCCGGAAGAGGAGAAAGCCAGGTTTTTATCACAATGGAGTCAGATAGCCCAACATTTCCAGGATTACCCGGATAGCCTGCTATTTGAAGTGCTCAACGAACCGCATGGGAATTTATCCCCTGAATTGTGGAATGAATATTTTACTGAGGGGCTGGCTGAAATCAGGGAAACCAATCCGACAAGGGTGGTGCTGATGGGCGTCGCTGAATATGGCGGTTTGGGCGGAATTGTCCACCTGGAACTTCCGGCTGACGATTACATTATTCTCTCGCCTCATTACTATAATCCATTCAATTTTACCCACCAGGGTGCTGATTGGGTGGGAGAGCAGTCTGAGGCATGGTTGGGAACGGAATGGCTGGATACGGAAGCGGACAGGGAGACAGTCGAAAATGAATTTCGATATGCGCTTCAGTTTTCAGAAGAGCAACATATTCCCATCCATGTCGGTGAATTTGGCACTTTCAGCGAGGCTGATATTGATTCAAGGGAGCGTTGGACGACCTTCCTGGCAAGGTGGTTTGAAGAACAAGACTTTAGCTGGGCATATTGGGAATTTAGTGCCGGGTTTGGCATCTACGATCCTGTTACGGAAGACTATAACGATCCGTTGGTGGATGCCCTATTGCACAATGAAATGCCTGAACCTGTTCCGATTTATGCAACACCGGTTTATACAAGCGATTTTACAAGTGGAACAGACGGCTGGCTTATCCAAACACAGGGCACAGCATCGGGTAGCCTTGCTGGGCAAAATGGAAATTTGACCGTAACCATTGACAATGCAGGGTCAGAAGCCTGGCATATTCAATTGGTTAAAAACAATATCTTGTTTGAAAATGGAAAAACATATCGCATCAGTTTCAATGCTAGTGCAAGCGAGAACAAAAGCGCTACCTTCTACACAGGAAAAGCAACCGATCCGTGGAATGCCTACAGTGGGTACAATGGCATTAGCCTGGTATCGGAGCTAAATGAATTTGTTTTTTCTTTTGAAATGTCCAGCCCGACAGATCCTATTGCAAGACTGGTATTTGATCTTGGTACGACTGTTTCGGATGTTGTGATCACTGACGTAAAAGTAGAAGAGCTTAGTTTTGTGCCACCACATATACCGGTAACTTCAGTTGATGAACTATTGCCTGACAATGAGGTTGATTTCTTTCCGAATCCGATAAATTCCGTATTGTATTTAAAGAGACGTTCAGTTTATGATCGAATAGAAATTGCAGATCTTAACGGACGTATCATAAGCGAATATATCCTCAATAAAAACACCACTTCGATCAATTTAAATGGATTGCCTGAAGGTATCTATTTGCTACGTTTATCAATTGATAATCAAACTGTTATGCATAAGTTGATAAAGGAATAATTCTTATTTCGAAAATGAGGAAAAGTGATGAAGGAGGGATGAGGAATTAGATAGGTCACAAATTACTCAGGCGTTTGTCCTCCCCAAAAATAATTGAATTCCTTTGGCGATGTAGCTCAAAATGGCTAAAATCAAAGTGCCTTTCCAAAACACTACTCCCGATTATCCAATTTAATCTATCATGAGAATTTTTTATTTCAATTTAGGAGTCATTTTGTTTTTGACTTGTATGGTTTCCTGCACGCCCAAGTCAGGTTCAGAAGGCTTGACAACGCTAGTGAAAAGAAATTATGATTCACTCCTGGAAACCCGCAATGTCCCACCTATTGAGCGAAAGCTGACCTCTCCTGATCCGACTAAAGAAGCTGTAGCGCTCTATCGATATTTGCTGGATATTTATGGAAAACGAACTTTATCCGGACAAATGTGGGCGCCTTGGGGTGTCGATGAATTAAACTATTTACAGGAGAAAACAGGGAAACAGCCTGCGCTTCGGGGAATTGACTTTATTCATCAAAGGGACAATCAGATGGAAGTTCAAAATGCAATCGACTGGTGGCAAAGTGGTGGTATTCCCACGATTATGTGGCACTGGGGAGGACCGGGAATAGGAGAGGGCTATGAAAATAGTAAAAGGCATGTTGATATCGATCAATGTTTTGTTGAAGGGACTGATGAGCACCATGATTTTTGGATGGAACTCGAAAGAAAGGCCGACTTACTTGAACAGCTGAAAGATGCGAACGTACCGATCCTTTGGCGTCCTTTGCATGAGCTGAATGGTCATTGGTTTTGGTATGGCAAAGAAGGACCCGATCGATTCAAAAAGATATGGATCACCATGTACAATTATTTTGTCTACGAAAGAGGATTGAACAACCTGATTTGGGTACTCTGTTATACAGGAAGTCCGGATAAAGAATGGTATCCGGGAGATGCATTTGTTGATATTGTAGCAGCCGATTCATATGACGGAGGTTCAGATCCTCATTCGGGAATGTACAACAGAGTGAAAAAAATTGTTGAGGATAATCACATGCCAATTGCTTATCATGAATGTGGGGACATTCCTGATCCTGACGCGTGCTGGGACCAGGGTGTGATGTGGTCCTGGTGGATGACCTGGCACACCCAACATCTAACCGATATGAAGGTTACTTATTTAAAAAGAGTATATGATCATGACCTGATCATTACAAAAGATGAATTGCCGGATATTGTGATGGAATATGGGGAATGATTATTTAGTGATTGAATGATTTGATGATCTGGCGATTTGCTTGTGCCAGAGATTTTTTACAACAGTAAAGTTTGATAACGAATAATGAGAATTGAACTTTACCTTTCATTCTGTTATTTAATAGGTAAGATTTTTCAGAGAAAGGAAGTTATTTATTCATTATTTAATGAATGTATTTCTTTTTTACTTCACCGCAGGATTGAGTTTAGGTTACTTTTTTTCTCCGTTTTCAAAAAAGCATATTTTTAGGGTAAACTGGATGCCTTTACTCAGTACTATGAAAAAATCATTCATCATTCTGTTTCTTTTCCTTGCTTTAGATTTACATGCCCAATTAGATTCTCTTCATAATATTCTAAATTCAAGTAACGGCACGAAGAGTGAGATTTATTTAGAATTGGCCTATTTTCATTTTGGAGACCATTCTGATTCTTCCTTGATATACCTTAATAAGGCGGTTAGTAATGCTGTGACTGAGGGGAATGAGAATGTCTATTGCGAGGCTATATTGGAAAAGGCTGAGGTTTTTGAAAAAATGGGTATTCCTGATAGCAGCACATTTTATCATGAGAAAGTCATCAAAGAAACTCATCAAAAGGATGCTTCTGATAAAGTAAAAGCCAGAATGTACTTTTCATCCGGAAATTACTTCAGTCAGAAGGATGAATATTTTATTGCCTTGCAATATCTTGATTCCTCTGCTATTTATGCTCTTCATGACGAAGACTCCCTTTACTTTGCAGACGCATTGAACAAAAAAGGGGCTGTTAATGACCAAATGGGTCGAAGGTCCTTTGCCCTGGAGTTATATCTGCAGGCAATGGAAATTTATGAAAGATATGACGACGAGCAAATGTATGGGAAGAGCATCAATAACATTGCAGTTGTGTATAAGAAAAGCGGAGATTTCAAAAATGCCTTACAGTTTTATGATAGATCCATTGAGTTGGCTAAAAAGCAAGGAGATGAAATAGCTTTGGCTATTTCAAAGGTAAACAGAGGACTGCTTCTAAAGGATATGAAGAGGTTTAAAGAATCTTTTGCTGAATTGCATTTTTCCCTGCAAACATTTAAGGATGAACAATTCACTTATGGTATAGCCGCCTGCCTGCACAACCTGGGAGAAGCGCACTTTGCAGCAGGAGATCTTGATTCTGCTGTCTATTATCTTGATCGTTCTCAGGAGCTTTCAAGGAGTTTTGAATATAATTCAGTAATAATAAAAAACCTGATTGCGCTGGCCAAAGTCTGGAATAAAAAGGGAAATTATGACCTGTCAAGTACTTTAGCTAAGCAGGCTTATGACAACGCAAAGCTTAAACATGCTAATGAAGACTTGAGATTTGTGACGCAGATCCTTTCTGATAATTTTGAACAACAGGGAAAATACAGTCAGGCTCTGGCGTACTATAAAGAATTTAAAAAGGTCGAAGACAGCATTTTTTCAAAGGAATCAAATGACAGGCTCAACTTATTAAGAACTGAATATGATCTGAAGCAAAAAGACATAGAAATTGATAAGCTGGAGGCTGAAAATTCTCTGCAAATCTCTCTTGCTCAAAATCGCAGGAAGACCAACGTCATCATGGCTGTCGGTATAGCCACATTAGTGGTATTTATGGTGGTATTGTTTAATATGTATCGTAGTCAAAAACATTTATCGGAAAAACTTTTTAGTCAAAAAGCATTATTAGTTGACCAAAAGAATGAAATAGAATCTGCACAAAACCAAATTGTTAAACAAAACGAAAGTCTGATCAATCTGAATAAAGAAAAAGACAAATTTTTGGCAATTGTTGCACACGATTTAAGAAGTCCGCTGAATCAGATCCGTGGAGTGTTGGGATTGATCAAGATGGAACAAAACCAGCAGGCAAAAGAACAGCTGATAGATATAGCTAATAAATCCTCTGAAGTGTTAAGCGAAAGAATTAACAATATTCTCAATGTTGAGGCCATTAATGCAGGCAAGATAAACCTGAAAATAAAGGATATTATGGTAACAGGTATACTTGACTACCTGAACAAGCAAATCCATTTGGTAGCCAGTAAAAAGCAAATGAAGTTATTAGTAGAAACAGCTGAAAACCTGCGGTGTTTGGCTGATGAAAATTATCTTATCCAGGTATTGGAAAATCTTTGTATGAATGCCATCAAATATTCTCCCAAGCAAACAGAAATTCTATTATCAGCAAAATCAGATGGTAAATCAGTCTTATTCACCATTAAAGACAATGGTCCCGGAATTTCCGATAATGAGCTTTCGCAAATATTTCTTCCCTATTCGACCACTTCCAATAAACCGACCGGAGATGAAACTTCAACGGGATTAGGGCTGGCGATTGTCAAGAAATACGTTGAAGCGATGGAAGGAGAGGTTTGGTGTGAAAGTAAACTAAACGAGGGAAGTATCTTTTATGTAAAGTTGCCTAAAGCAGCTTAAAGTCGCCATCATATCTTCCTGTTCTGGAACAATACCGATTCACTTATAATCCCTCATAGATGTTCACAAAAATACATTTCACTGGATTTTTTGTGTAATAGCGGCAATACTACAATTGTCAACACAACTATTCTCTACTTTTATAGTTAATTCTTACGATATGAAAACTTCAATTATCCTATTGTTTTTGATGTGCGGAGTAATATTTTACTCGTGCGCACAAAAGTCAGATAAAAAACAAACTGCTGAAAATCAAACTACCATGAAAGACGAAAAGCCGGTTATCAAAGATGGCAAGACGATTCCGTACAATGAACTCACTGATTTTGAAGAATATGTAATTGAGGATAAAGGTACCGAGCGTGCCTGGACAGGAGAATATCATGATAATAAACAGCCTGGTACCTATGTCTGTCGCAGATGTGATGCTCCGCTCTACCTCTCTGATGATAAATTTGATTCGCACTGTGGATGGCCGAGCTTTGATGATGAAATTGATGGCGCGGTTTTGCGCCTTCCCGATGCTGATGGGATGAGAACAGAGATCATTTGTGCCAATTGCAAAGGTCATTTGGGACATGTGTTTTTAGGGGAAGGTTTTACGGATAAAAACACACGACATTGCGTCAATTCTGTTTCGATGAAATTTATTCCCAAGGGTGATCCGGTTCCGACTATGCCTAATGTGGCTGAAAAAAAATAATCGATTTTATAGATAGTATTTTACACCAAATTTAACCAGGCGATATTTAGCGTTGGAACCTTCGTCATAGATATCAGAAACGCCTTGTTGAAATTCTGACTTAATCCAAAAAGTGCTAAAAATATGATATTGAAGATGAATGTTGGTACTCAAAACTAAATTTGCAAGTCCATCACTTGTTTTATCGTTTTTAATTACGTCGGGTGTGAGATCATCATTTATTTTTATCTCACTGGAATAGATAATTATGGAGGGTGAAAGACCTGTGCCAATCGTCAATTTATAATTAATAATCTGATAGCTTACATTAATAGGAAAAGACAGGTAATAGATTTTGGTCTTACCTATTTTCCCTAAATCCTCACCCCACAATTCATATCTATCGCTGCTATTAATCAATATGCTATCGAATGAATGTATTTGGGAAAATCCATAGATAGTTTCAATATTTGTTTGTACTGTTTCATTAATAGATGGAACTTCAACATTTTCATAATTACTTATGATCTCTATTTTTTTATGATAATTGACCATTGATACCCCAATTCCGGCATCTAATTCAAATTTATTGGATAATTTCTTGATAATTCCTCCCTGAATATCAAATCCAAATTTAGATGCATAGCTTTCTTTTATAGTGGTAGGATTGGTGTAAACATGGCTAAATCCTGTTGAAGGAACGGGTATTGTTATTTTGAGAGTTTCTGTTAAAGTCGGTATTAAAGAATAATTAGTCGAAGCCTCCAGATAATATTTATTCTGACAAAAAGCATAAGAATGGATAATCAGGAAAACAAAAATCAAGATGATGTTTTTATACATAAAAAAATCTTTTGTATTAATTCATAAAAAATGCTGGTTGTAACAATGAAATAGCAATTTAATTTGTTTTCTTCCAACATTAGGGTCTGAAAATATCTTTTTCTTCCAAACCGCATTCCTCAATCATCTTTCTTGCATAATCCGTTGTACCGGCAAAGCTGTTACGGCTATTGGTGCCGAATGAAAATTTTGCTCCGGATGCTTTGGCCATTTTAATAAATTCAGCATTGGGAACCTGATAATAAGAATTGATTTCAATGGCAATATCATTTTCAACAACTGCATCAATCACTCTTTGCATTCGCTCTTTTGTCCACGCAATTTCATATTGATCTTCTATACTTTTAGGCAAGAAGGTGGCATTTGCCAGGATGTCAAAACCCTCGTCTTCCAGGATCTTGATGTGGTAGTTGACATACATTTCCATAAATTCATCAATATCTTCCACCTGAGTATCTTCCAGCCAGATACGCCAGATGCTTCCGTCTTCCTGCGGGATTTCCATCGCATCCATGATCACATACTCCAATTTATTGATGATAGAATCACTGAATAATTCTCTCCACCCAGATACAACAGGCTGCAAGCCAACATAAACCGGATAATTTCTCAGCGCATCCAGGTATTCTATTAATTGCTGGTCATTTTGGATAGGGCAATAATCACAAATACCCGGATGTTCCACAATGCCAAACTTCATGTTTCTTTCTTTTGACAACTGAACAGCTTGTTCAATGGAAAGGCTGTCCGAAAGATGAACATGAAGGTCGTAAAGCGGAAATGTGGTATTAGCTTGAGGCTTTATAGCTGCAAATAGCCAAATGCAAATAACAGGCAAGCTTACCGGTAAAACCTTATTGATGTATTTCAAAGCTTTCATATTTAATATTCTTCAATCAAGACATAACAAACTTCCTTAAGAATATTTTTTCTAATCATTTAGTTCCATCGAATATCTCAATTAAGTGATTTATCAACTGTCATTTTCCCAAATCGAAATACCAATTCTGGAAAAAAGACAGGAGTATCCTTATGATTTAATTATATTAGGTATTTCCAACTAGTTTATTTTTTAGAATCACAATCTGACACTATGAAAAACAGGAGGGAATTTCTCAGAAAAAGCCTGCTGGGAGCAGGAGCAATGTACCTTGGCTTACCTTCTATTTTGGCAGAATCCAAGTCTGACCTGCGGATTACCAAAGTTTCACATTTTAAACCACCTGATTATGATAAAGCTACTTTCAATCAGGCAAGGGATATTGTTTTGATCGAAACAAATCAAGGAATTTCAGGAGTAGGTGAGGGTGGGTCAGCCGAGATGATCAGCCAATGTGCAGAGTTGTTAATAGGCGAAGATCCGTTTAGGACGGATTACCTGTGGCAGAAAATGTACAGATACTACTTCTATCCCGCTGGTCGTGAAAAGCTGCATGCCATTGGAGCGCTGGACATGGCGCTTTGGGACATAAGGGGAAAGGTTCTTAATGTTCCCGTCTATGATCTACTCGGAGGATTATCACGAAATTACATTCCATGTTATTCTACTGCATTTCCATCCCAGGGGTCAGCAAGGGAGACTGCAGCGGCCTGCATTGATGCTGGCTTTTATGCTTACCGGGTAAGTACAGCTGATGGCGGAGATGAAACATTTGATGCCTTTAAAATGATTGAAAAAACATATGAATTTTGTGAGGAAGTTAAGGAAGGAGTTGGGGAAAATGGTCATTGGGCAATAGACCTGCATACCCGGTTTGATACCCAGGAAGCTGTAACCTTGTGCAACTTACTGGAACCTCTAAACCCTTTATTTGTGGAAGACCTGATCCGGTCTGAAAATCCCGGGATTTATTCCATGCTTCGCCAAAAAGTAAATGTGCCAATAGCTGTTGGCGAACAGTTCGGGGATAAATGGGATATCAATGAATTAATAGAAGATCACCTGATCGACTTTTCAAGAGTGACTTTACCAAATTGTGGGGGCATTACAGAGTTTATAAAGATTTCAGCATTATGTGAAACACATTATGTCAGTTGGGTTCCTCATTTTACCGGGCCGATATCGACTGCTGCTTTGACACATACCGTTGGTACTTTTTCAGGATTTGCAATGACAGAGATATTGTCTGACGGTCCGCAAAAAATTGATTATCTGAATGACGACTATGTTGTATTTAAAAATGGAAAGTTGTACCAGAATGAAAGGCCGGGGATTGGTGTTGAGCTCTTAACGGACAAAGTGACACTCATCAATGAGATTACTCAGGGTCCTAAAGTTGATCATCCGAAATACTATCGTCCGGATGGCTCCATAACAAACTGGTGATTCATGAAAGGCAAAATACTTAGATTTTTATACCTGATCGGGCCCGGGATTTTTTGTATTGGCTATACCATTGGTACCGGTAGTGTCACTTCTATGGCCAAAGCAGGTAGTATTTATGGTTCACAACTTCTTTGGGTTCTTTTATTAAGCTGCCTGTTTTCATGGGCTCTGATGGAAGCTTTTGGCAGATATGCGGTAGTTACCGGACGCACGGCTATCAACAGTTTTCGAACCGAATTTAAGTATGGAAAGCTCATGGCCATTTTGGTTATTATTGGTGTCACGATAGGTCAGATGAATTCCCTGTCAGGAATTGTCGGTTTGACTTCAAATGCCATTTATGAAATTGTACGTCTTTTCTTTCCTTCATTAAACGCGGATAATTATTGGACAATCCTGGGAATCGCAGTCACGATGTTGATCGTTCTTTATTTTATATTGATCACTGGAAATTATTCCCTTTTTGAAAAGGTGTTGATTGTCTTTGTCACCATCATGGGGATATCTTTCTTTATTTCCATGTTCATGGTTCTTCCTCCACCCTCCGAGATTGTTTCAGGACTCATCCCTTCCATACCTGACGAGCAGGGAGGTAAGCTTATGGTTGCAGCATTTGTAGGAACAACCATGGCCGCACCTACTTTTGTAGTCAGGCCGCTGTTGATGAAGGGAAAGAGCTGGGATCTGCAACACGTAAAGGATCAATCGAGGGATGCTTTGATATCAGCATCCCTGATGTTTGCGATTAGTGGCGCAATTATGATCACAGCGATGGGAGCAATGTTTTATAAAGGATTGACAATTGATAGGGTCATTGACATGGTAAACACATTGGAACCTGTTGCCGGCAAATTTGCAGTGGCCTTGTTTATGGTTGGAGCATTGAGTGCCGGTATTTCATCGGTGTTTCCCATACTAATGGTAGCTCCACTTTTAATTGCAGACTATAAACAGGGAGAACTCGATACCTCGTCACGATTATTCAAAGTTTTAACGGCAGTCGCTTGTTTGTTGGGCATGACGATTCCAGTTATTGGTGCGAATCCGATTGCTGTCCAAATAGCATCGCAAATAGCCAATGTTTTTGTGTTACCCCTGGTAATAGCGGGAATCATTTACCTGGTAAACAATAAAAACCGGATGGGGAAGTATAAACCAGGACTGTTTTTAAATATTCTATTGGCTACGGCTTTCATCTTTTCCTGTGTCATTTCTATTTTGGGACTGCAGGCATTAGCAGCATTGTTATAAAGAATCTTATCGCTTCAACATATAGATTAATGATGGATAAAGTTCTGAATTTCTTTCGATAGACTCACAATTTATTTACATTGACCCACATCCGGCAAACCAAAATAATAACCTATGTTGCTTGATGTACAGGAAGTGTTTTCTTCTGACAATCAGATCTTTCGATTGGTAGTTATTCCAATCCTTATTTTTCTTGCCCGCATCGCAGATGTATCCATTAATACCATACGGGTTATTTACATGCTAAACGGCAAGCGGTTCGTTTCAACCGTTTTGGGGTTTAGCGAAGCGCTTATCTGGCTAATTGCTATCAGTCAGATCCTGCAAAACCTCGATCACTGGGTTTCATATCTTGCTTATGCAGGTGGCTTTGCTTCGGGTATTTACGTAGGGATGATCATAGAAGAACGTTTGGCATTGGGGAATGTGATTGTCAGGATCATTACACAAAAAGACGCGGTGAAGCTAATTGATAAGTTTCGTGAACACGACTATCGCCTTACAGTGGTTGATGCTCAAGGCAAAATGGGGCCGGTTAACATCGTCTTCCTGATCATCCGACGTCAAGCATTGAGTGAAATCATTGAATTAGTAGAAAAAATAAACCCCCAGGCAGTGCTGACAGTAGAAAGTGTGAAAAGTGTCAAGTATCTCACCAATATTATTCCGGAGCAGCAACCAGAGAGATATTCCTTTTTCAAATATTTAAAAAGGAAATAGAAAGCTTTCAGGAAAGTTGATTGGGGAAGCAATCTTTCAATTGAATCTTGAGCGGGAATCATGTAAATTACTACATCATTCATCATTGGGATTAACCATCCCCATTATTTCAAACACCAAAAACTCATCAACATGGCACTAAATGTTTATTTACGATTAAAAATTAATGGTAGCGACATTGAAGGAGACACTACATTGGCAGAACTGGAAGGTTTCATCGAATGTTTGTCTTACCAGGCAGGAGTGGCCTCTCCCGTGGATAAAACCACTGGTACATCAAGAATTCCTTCCAGAAGTGGCCGAACAGCAGGAAGGCATCAACACGATCCCATTGTTTTTTGGAAAAGGATCAATAAATCATCGCCCATTTTATTGAAAGCTCTATGCCGTGGTGAACAAGTGAATTCAGCTGAATTTCGATTTTACCGGCCTGATCCGATTGGAAGAGAGGAGCACTTTTATACAGTTTTGATTGAAAACGGGTATATTTCAAGCGTTCAACAAATCAGTGAATCGGAAGTTGTTGGGGGACACATGAACTTTCCTGTTGAGGAAGTTGAGATCACCTTTGCCAAAATTACCTGGACATCTGAGACTGACGGAATGAGCTTTACAGATGGTGATCGGTAAAACCTATGCTTTCTTTACACAAAGGATGATAGTTATGTGAATTCAAAATAGTCTTATTACAATTCCCCTTTTTTGACCTGTTTATCTGCATAATCGACTGCTCTTGCCGTCAATGCCATGTAGGTGATACTCGGGTTTTGCGTACCTGAACTGGTCATGCAGGCCCCGTCTGTAACAAATACGTTAGGGACATGATGCACCTGGTTCCATTTATTCAGGACACTGGTTTCCGGATCATGACCCATTCTTGCTGTCCCCATTTCATGGATACAAGCGCCTGGAGCAGTCACGGCATTGTATGAGTTAATGTTTTCACAACCTGCCGCCTCCAGCATTTCGACAGCACACTTTACACCATGCTCACGAAGTTTGATCTCATTTTCCCTAAGCCTGGCATCGAAAGTGATCATTGGCATTCCATTAGGATCTTTTTTGTCAAAATCCAGGAACATCCGGTTTTCATGATAGGGTAACATTTCACCAAAACACGTCATAGATACCTGGTATTCTCCCGGAGAAAAAATGGTTTCTTTCAATTCCTTTCCGATAACTCCCTCCGGTGCGTTAAAACCCCTCATTGCTGACCCCTGGTAGCCAAACCCTCTTACATAATCTTTTTGCCGTGTTTCATCATCAATATTCGTAAATCTTGGAATGTAGAAACCTACTGGTTTTCTTCCTTTATAATATTTATCCTCAAAACCAGGTAAGGTTCCCGATGCACCCATTCCATAGTGATGATCCATCAGATTGTGACCTAATTCACCACTTGTATTGCCTAGGCCAGCGGGAAAAAATTCCGATCGGCTATTAAGTAGGATGGCGGTTGTGCCGATTGTGCTGGCATTGCAAAAGATAACTTTTGCAAAAAATTCTATTTCCTCGCCTGTCTTTGCATCCCTGATCCGCACAGCGCTGGCTTTCCCGCTTTCCTTGTCGTAAACAATTTCACTGACAATGCTATCGGCTCTGATGGTCAGGTTTCCTGTTTCTGCCGCTACGGCTAATGTTGCAGATAAGCTACTGAAGTACGCACCATATGGACAGCCTCGCCAGCAACGGTTTCGGGTTTGGCATTGGCCCCTGGTTCCTTTGTGAATTTCTTTGTTGTATTCGGATAAATTCGCTACTCTACCAGGAGTCACGACCCTGTTTGGAAAGATTTTAGCAACAGATTCCCTAAGGTGCTGCTCTGCACAATTGAGTTCAAAGGGTTTTAGGAATAATCCATCCGGGACCTGTTTCAAACCTTCTTTTTGACCACTGACACCGACATACTTTTCAACATAGTCGTACCACGGAGCAATGTCCTTGTAACGAATAGGCCAGTCAACTGCTATCCCTTCCTTGAGATTAGCTTCAAAATCTATGTCACTCCATCGATAACAATGCCGTCCCCACATGATAGACCTTCCACCGACATGATGGCCACGGATCCAGTCAAACCGTTCAATTTCATTATAGGGGTATTCATCATCCTTATTGATCCACGGTTTATTGTCTTCATTTACCCACCAGTTTAGACGGTCTTGTTTAAAATAATGCGCCGCTTTTTCCTCAGCCGTGACCATGTTTTGATGAGGCAGATCCCACATGTCCAGGTTGGCAGTTGGATATTCTCCATGTCTGACCATTCTGCCTCGCTCCAGCACCAGGGTTTTATATCCTTTTTTACATAATTCCATTGCGGCAAACCCACCGCTGATTCCCGAACCTATGACGATAGCATCGTAGGTTACCTCTTGTTTTCCGTTCAGATTAAAATTCATATTGCCCAGGCTTTTCCTCCAGTTTCAGAAAGGGGAATACATGGTTGATATTCCCCTGGAACAGGTAAATAATTAAGTTCTTTTTTGGCAATCTCTTCAGTTGAGAGATAGAATGCGATGGTTTGTTGTTTGAGATGTAAATAAGTGTTTCGAGTTTCAGAAGATACGAGATCCGTTGTTGATTCCAGTTGTCTGAGTGAATTTTCTCTCTGTTCAACATCCGATTCCAAAAATCCATTTTCCGTCAAAAAAACCTCCAATAGCTTAAAACCCTTTTTGTAAGTCTCCCGGTCTTCCTTTGTATAAACTTCATCGACAACAGAAATGATAGTTTGATCCACTCCGACTTCAGAAGCGGAAGGACTTTCCGTTTTTGGAAGAATAGTGTCCGTAATGAGCCTGATCAGCTTTTGTTGCTGACCATTAAATATTGATGATGCTACATCAACTGTTTTTTCAGCTTTCTTATCCGTACAACCCGATAAAATGGCATTTAACAGGGGAGAGCAGATTGCTGTGCCGGATGCCATTGCCGTGTACTTTAATATTTCTCTTCTCTTCATAACCTTTCAATAAACGAGCGCAGAATATAAGCATTTCATTCATATTCCAAAAGTTGATTTTCATTGGTGGAGAATCCAGGAATTTAAACTACTGTGTTTTCCTATTTTACTAAAGATTGGACCTAACGAAAGCGCTATAAGAATTTTCAAGCAATGGGTGACTTTCTTGTGAAAAATACACTAAATATGATTGATGGATATAACAGGTTAATTGATTATTAAATAACCTTAATACTTTAATTGACAATATTTATTAAATTAGAAAGGATTACTTTTTCTATTAGTTGTAACAACCTATTGAATGGCATCTGAATATACATATGATGCATTTATCTCTTACTCCAGTAAGGACAGGAATTTTGCCCGCCTTCTTGAAAGCAGATTGGAGAAATATGTTCCCCCAAAATCCATTCGTACTCCTGCTAAGCATCTGAATGTCTTTCGCTATGAAGGAGACATGGCTGGAACTGACTATGATTTGGCCATAGAGCAATATATCAGGCAATCTTCTAAGTTAATATTGATATGCTCTCCTGATTCTGCGAATAGCTCATATGTTGACGGCGAGATCAAAAGCTTCTTAAATTACAATCGGCCGGAAAACATTATTACTCTCATCGTGAGAGGAATTCCAAATAATGAAGCGACAGATGAAACAAATCATTTAAAGGCTTTCCCCGAGGCTATCCTTGAAGTGCAAAAAATGCCTCTGGCCAAGGAATACCGCAATTTTGATGCGAAGAAACACAGATTGCATAAGGCTCCATTTGAGCATACATGGTATAAATTATTGGCTGATATTCTCGATCAATCCATTGATGATGTTACAGAAAAAGAATCAAAGCGAAAGATCCGAAATCGAAATCGGGTCATTAGCTTCGCCTCAGCGATTATTTTTATTCTTTCAGTTTTAACGATTTATGCATTTAATCAAAAGAACATTGCTGAAACGCAATCGAGGCGTGCTGATGATAGTGCAAGAGTGGCAATGGAACAAAGGGAATATGCACTACAACAATATTTTATTGCTGAAGAACAAAGGCAAATTGCTACCGATAGCGCCATCGCTGCTCAGAAACAAAGAAAAATAGCGCAAAACGAACGTGATCGGGCAAGCGACAGCGCTCGTGTAGCAATGGAACAGCGTGCACGAGCCCGAACAGAACGGGACCGGGCAAATGATAGCGCACGGGTGGCGATGGAACAAAGAGAAATCGCTCAAAATCAAACTAAAAAAGCTATTGCGAATGAACGGGAAACTAACCGGATCAATGAGTTATTACGTGCTGAAAACCTTGCCCTGCAATCCGTTCGGTTAAACAACAAGGATACAGCCCTTGCGGCCTATCAACTGTATAAGGAACATAAAAAACCTACCGTATCGGATGTTTCTCGTCTTCAATCTATTTATGAGGCGATGTATAGCAATATTGAGATTCCGGCTAAGCCAACAAAGTTTGAATGTAAATCGATCTTACTTCTCAACAATGTTCCATATTGCCTGGGAACCGATCTTTCGAATGGACAAATAGAAAGTGGCTATTATCCTGTTAATTCAAGTGAAAGGCAAAATTTCACTTCCGACGATGGGAAAGTCTCCCCGATTAATTATTATTCATTCATTCCGGAGCTTTCCTCACTAATCACTTTTAATGATGCCCATGAACTGGAATGCTGGAAGCTGAATGGGAATAATTTCAGTCACACTTTCAGGATGCAATTAGGTGAAAACGAATGGATCAGAGAAGTAGCATATTCACCAGTATCAGGATACTTAGCTGTGGCCGGGAAAGGACCGTTTGTTCATTTATTTAAAATTGACCAATCAAACGATGCTTTTGTTTATCATGAGCTGGCAAGTATTGATCTCAATGTAAAGGAAACAATCGGGCTTTTTATAAAAAAAGACAACATATTAGTCTTTGACGACCAGGGAATTATTCGTTTTATTAGTTATGAAAATCCTACCCAAAAGACGAATGTTAATTTATCGGTTGATAATCCAACGGTAGTTTGTACGAATAAAGATCAGGACAAAGTATTTGTTGGGAACAGAGCCGGGGGAATTTCAGTTTTGAATATCAATGCGAATGGGCCTGATAGCAAATTTGATATCTCTTATTCCGGAAATACACGGGTTGAATTTCTACATTACGAGCCTACCGAGCAATACCTGATTGCGGCCTTTGCGGACCGGCTAGTTTATATATATGACTTGAATTTTATTCATGATAAGTTTTATAAACCAAGGGTCATCAATAATCTGATTGGCAAACCGCGTGCAATAATGGTCGATGATAGTCAACTATTTATCTCTCTTTCAAATAACACGATGGTTAGCTATGATCTAGATATGGAGAGGTTGGCAAACTCCCTTGAGAAATCAGTTGGATCCAATACTGAAATGGTAATCAATGAGCAGCTTGATAATTAAATATTGCAAAGGGTTAAAAGGGCCCGTTATTCTGCTCTTTCTGATAGCAGGAACGTGGCTTCAGGCATCAGCCAAATCATTAATTCCAACAGACACTGTTTCATTCACAAAAGAAAACTCACTTGAATTAGCCGAAAATGCCTTCGACAATGGACAGTATCCGGAGGTGAATGGATATCTGAAAAATTATTACAAAACTTTTAACAAAAATGAAAAAATAAGAGCTGATCAGCTCTATGCAAGGCTAATGATCGAGCTTGATAATGCCGACTCTGCCAGTCAATATATTTATCGCATTATTAAGCTGGATCCACTTTATTCTCCACCGGAAGACCGTGTTCAGCATGACTTTCTCAAACAATACAAAGAATTTAAGGTAAGACCTCAATTTTCGGTTTCATTTGGTTTAGGAATGAATAGGGGCTATGTCTCAAACACTGCCATTCACGCTATTTACCAGGGAGACAAGTATCAGGAAAAAACTTCGTCAAGAACCGGCAATCAGTTTTTTTTCCTGGTTGATACTTATTTTTCTAAGCAATTATCACTTCAGACAGGCATATCGTTTGCCCGGTACCAATATCAAAAGACATATACATTTGAAAGCGAATTTGCGAGTCTGTATTCCGAAGAATTGAACTATTTCGAGGTGCCTGTATTGATCAATTTCCAGGTATTCAGATCAGAAAGTGGCCTTTTTGGAAACGTAAAAGGAGGGGTGAATATATCCTTCCTGGATGAAGCCATGTCAGATATTGAACTGACTGATCTGGAAAACAGTGTCGAAAATGAAAACATCATTTTTAACAAAAGCACATTCCTTACAGGAGTTTCAATGGAAGATAGCAGAAGAAAAGTTATTCCTGATCTTTTCGCAGGAATCGAATTTGGCTATGGCAAAAAACGGTCATCCGTTGGTTTGGGGTTTGATTTTCTTCTGGCCTTAACCAGAACGACAAAAGAAAATGACCTGTTAGTTGCCGATGAGGATTTAACATTTTACCATTACCATAATGATAACCAATTCAAGATCAATAAGTTAAGATTATCATTGTTCTACCGGTATGTCTTCAATTATCGCATCAGACCAAAATTGTAAAATGAGAAAAACGATTTTACATCATATTGCTGTCATCAGTCTTTTAATTTTGTTTTCCTGTGAAGAAGAACAACTCTCATCCTCCAATTTGCAGGAGCTAAAGGTTTATGGATTTGTAGTGCAATCAGCTTCTGGTAATGGAAATAATGGATTCATTCTGAATTGTGAGGACCGGATTGTCCATCTTTCAAATGAAGGTTACGTGAGTTGGCAAATTGGATTGGAAGAACTGTATGATACCCTTCCAAATGACAATTTCAGAATTGCACAAACGATCACATCCAAGGTAACTGGTGATATTTATTTATTCGGATCACTCGTTAACCTGGATCAAAAAATAGTTGATCTTCTAATTTACAAGCTTGATGGTTCAGGTTCTGTTAGTTGGGTGAAACGAACTCCGATCTATCAGGATTATAGCTACACCGGTGGACCCAGGGCGAATGAGGAATTTTACATGCATGAAAATAATTACCCGATTTCAGATCTTAAAGAAGAATCCATTGTGGTTGCTTTTTGCTACGATGTGAAAAATGGTGTCAGGCCGTATTATAAGTTGTTGTCCTTCGATTTAGAAGGTGTATTGGACGACTCGGCTTCTTATCAGATGGATGATTTTTATGGTAGAGTCTACAAAGTGTTGATTGCATCGAATTCTCAGATCTTGCTGAGCAGGGGAGAAAGGAACAGATTTTACATTGAGTCATTTGATGCCGGATTAGATAGAAAACATAGTCACAGGATATCTGAATTCACGGATTTTAATGGAGTAGATTTTTCTGATTTTGGAGATCCGATCCTGAATAATATTATGGAGATTTCTCCGGGAAAAATTGCCCTTACAGGCCACCTCGATGTAGGTAACAATGTGAATACTAACTTCATTACAAACTTTGAATTCCTCACCGTAAACATTGAGAACGCGGACACTACTTATCGTATTAGTGGTCTGAATGAATATAAAGAGTTATCGCATTACTCCTTTTTGGCCAAGGACTTTGACATTAGGATGATTGGGGTCAGGCATGGGTTGAATGAACTTATTCAGGATGTGGATTCCGATTTGATGCTTCTGGATGTTTCACCAACAGGAGATGTTTTAAATACACAGTCACTTATTGTAAACCAAGGTTTAGAAGGTGTGTTTGCATCAGAAAACAGTGATGGTACCCTTACCCTTATTGGGACGAAAACAGGATTTACCAACAATAGAAAAGAGACATTCTTTCTTAAAGTAAAACCATCTGATGCCAATGTTACGCCTTGATAAATATTTGTTTGCCACTATCATGGTTTCCCTTGCCTGTATGGGGTTAAAATCTTTTGGAAACAACAATCCCGTTACCCAGAATTCAATTGTGAATCAGACAATGGCAAGCGGTATCACCCTGTATGATTGGGTTGGACATGCCACTTGTCCGGATGATTGCGATGGTTCGGTCCTGATTTACGATTATACCTATGATGATTATGGGTATGAACCTTTGAGTATTATTTGGATCAATGCCTGGGAGGATACCATCGGATGGAATGATGATATTTATGATCTCTGTCCGGGAAATTATTTTTTGGCCATAGAATTCATGAATGGGCAGGATACAACCATTCAATACACAATAAATTCAGCAGACACAATTCCTCCAACTATTGAATTATTTGATCTTACGTTCGACATGGAGAATTATGATTTCCAGGACGATTATGGTTCACTTTCACTATTCAATGTTGTTGGGGATACAATTATAGAAGCCGGTTTGACATGCCCGTTTGGAGTAAATGATGTAATTGGGTATCTGGAGGATCTCGATACTTTGCTTTTAAATTATTATGTGTTCGATAACTGTGATAATAATTTACTGGTTGAAAATGATGATTGGAAACACGAAAATGAAAACTATCCAAATTTTTTGGCCTCCGGCAAGTTCTATCTGAGCGACCATTCAGGGAATATAAGTTCAATAGAATTGATTTTTTATGTAGAGACTTTTTATCAGCCTATCATAGATGCATTAGAGGTCACTGATGATCAGGGTTTTTATGACGAATATCCCATTGGAGGTGGGGAAAATGTCAATATTAATGAGCTTCATCAGGGGAAATCCTATCAGGTTAATCCAATTGTGGACCCTGTTTGTTTGGGTAATTCAGTAATGATGAATTGGGACCTGAATAATGACGGTTCCTTTGAAAATGAAGAAAGTGTTTTTGAATTTACTCCAGATAGCGCTGGTACCTATGAAGTGAATATACGAGCCTATGGTAAAAATCTTCAAAATTTTTCAAGTGAAATATTAATCAGCTTTGAAGTACAAGGAATCAATCTCCAGGCAACCATTCAAAATAGCTCTTGCGATGAGGACTGTAGCGGAGCAGTTTTAGTTGATTATGAATTTTTTGGTGATGATTACGAACCTGTATCCTTTTTATGGAAAAACACCGGAACAAACGAAACTGTCAGCACAAACACGGACCTTCTCAATGCCTGTCCCGGCACGTATGAACTCACAATTGGCATGCAGGGTGGAGAAAGTTTTACGAGTGATGAATTTACAATTATAGAAGAAGATAAAGACGCTCCGGAGATTGACCTTAATTTACTGGATGATTACCTGTTCAATTCCATATTAAATACCCGGCAGGCATTATTTATCGAAGATATTTCTCAACCCGATACGCTTGAAATTGGCACCTCTTGCTCATTGGATTCCATTCGTGTCGGAAAATTCCTTGATACCTTATCCTGGGATTTTTTAGACTTTATGACAGACGATTGCGATGCAGAGCTGGAAGTTATTGCAGGCGAAACTCAATATGAAAAAAACAACTATGAGCTTTTCCTTGCATCCAAAAAAATAACTGTCAGGGATGATGCCGGCAATGAATTCTCGAGAGTATTCCTGGTTTATACCTTTGGTTTTCACAGCCCGGAATTCAACAATTTATCTGTTTTAATTGACGGAAATGAATTAACTGAATATGCGGTATTTGGAGGAAGTCTGGACGACGCCCTTGATTTTAACATCAACGAGGATGTTATGCTGATTGCTGATGTCGATCCGGTGTGCCTGAACAATCCCCTGGAAGTAAAATGGGATTTCAATGCTGACTTTGTGTTCGATGCCGAAAATGATACGATTGTTCTCCCATATGAGAATTTTGGTGCTTACAAGTTATCTGTACAAGCTTTTGGAACAGCCATAAATAACTCACAATCAGAAGAGGTTTTTGTAGATGTCAATGTGGTCGGTTATACGATTGAAGTAGATCGAACCCTGGATTGTATCAATGAATGTAATAATTCATTAGAGGCTGTTATTAATCATTTTGGGACAGAGTACGAGATCGCAAATATTGAGTGGTTTGACTTGGTTGAAGAAAATATTGTTTCATCTACCCGATTAGCAACAGGACTATGTTTAAATGATTATCAGCTCACTGTTGTTTTTTCAGGAGGTGAAATGGAAACCCGGACAGAAGAAATGAGCATCGATGTACAGGCTAATATTGCTGACGAAACCTGCGAAAATGACAATGACGGCCAAATCGAGGTAATTTCAGTAAATGGAATAAATAATTTCAGCCTGGAATGGTTTGACGAAAATTTCAATTCAATCAGTACAGAAAACCCGGTTACAGGTCTGGCGTCAGGTAATTATTCACTTGTCGTAACGGATATCTCCCAAAATTGTCCATATCCGGAAATATCCTATGAAGTTTTGGAAGGAATACCGTATCCCATAGCTGCTTTTTCTATAGAAAATGAAGGGGCAAACCCAGTTACTTTCCTCAATGAATCACAAAATGCCATTCGTTATATCTGGGATTTTGGCAATAATGACTCAATGGAGACGGAGATCCTTGAGACGACTTACAATTATAATGAAATTGGAAATTATGAGGTAGAATTAATTGCCTTGAATGAACGAAACTGTTCCGATACAGTTGTTCGGCAGATCGTGATTGAAAATGTGGAAGTTTTAGGCATTGGTGATTTAACTGATTTGGGAATTAAGATCTATCCGAATCCGGTTTCTCATCAAACGTTAAACCTTGATTTTAATCAGAACATCGATGATCCGTTCGAGTTGAAATTGCTGGATGCCAAAGGTCGGATCGTCAATTCCTTTGATCTATTGAAGCCCGGATTAGATGATGCGCAATTGCTTTTGAATGGATTAACAGATGGAATCTATTACTTGTCTATGGATGTGAATGGAAATTGGTATCAGGCGAAAATTATCGTTCGAACAAAATAAGCGAATGCATTGGTACCGAATGTCATTGCAATAAATTGTTTTAAACTAAACCAAATCTTAGAACCATGCAGGATGAAAACAAGATCAACATGGTAGGGGTTGAAACCTATCTTGATGAGCGTGTAAACGATCAAATCGAGTGGTATGACAGAAAAAGTGGAAAGAACCAATTTATTTACAAATTTCTGAAAGTCACTACCATTATACTAGCGGTATCCATTCCTTTTTTAACTGGTTTTTTATCCGACAGTGCTGGTGGATTTTTAAAGTACGTAATAGGTGGTTTTGGGCTGATCGTTGCGATTATAGAAAGTCTGCAGGGGGTGTATAAATTTCATGAAAACTGGATTCAATACCGTACGACTGCTGAAAGTCTGAAACATCATAAATATTTGTTTATAACGCGATCAGGGCCATATTCAGTGGTTAACCCCTTCCCCGGATTTGTAGAAAATATTGAAAACCTTATTTCAAAAGAAAACAGTGTCTGGGCAGAAGCCCTGAAAGAGAAAAAAGGGAAAGAAAGCGCTCAAAAAATTGCAGATCGATGAGAGAGAAATCGAAATAAACCATTCACTCAATTAATAAATTCCATGATATGCTCCATTGACATGCGGTCGGTCAGACCTTTTGAATAATGGATTCTTCGGATGATGAGATTTTCATCCAAAAGAAACTCAGCCGGAATTGTACTGTAAGATTCCCCATCTGCCATTATGTGCATAGGCAGCCCTTTTAACTTTGCTTTGATCGCAGTCTGTATAAAGGATGTCAGGTGACTTTTGGTCGATTTAGACGTGGACTCTTCAACACCATAGGTCTGATACCAGATCTTTTCAGGATCCGAAATTAATGGAATAGGGGAGATTTCCTGATGAAATGAACTGGAAAGCAACACTTTTTCGCCTGATTCGAAGAAGAAGATCATTTCCAGATTTTTGGCCTTTAACTCTTCGTATTTCTTTTGAAGAAAATGCACCCGGAGGTTGCAGAATGGACAACCGGCATGTCTGAAAAAAGCTATGAATACTTTCTTCCCACGATAGTCAGCTAAATTGATTAACCTCCCAAAGACATCTTTTAATTCAAATACCGGAGCAGTTACATTTACGCTCAATGTATTTTGTTCCTTTAAAGCTGATTCTTCCATTTTATAAAAATACTATTGTAGAATAGATGATATTGTTTGAGTGCAGGTAACCTTAATTGTAATATTTTGATGAGTTTATAAGTAATAAGAGTATACTATCAACCAATTTTATAGACTGACCGTATAGTCAATAATAAATTTGTTAATGAACATTTTTTACAATTTCAAAATCATAAGAATATTCAAAAACTATCATCCGTGTGAATATTCTTTTTAACTTAGGGCTAAACATAAATGCTTTTAAATCGATTAACTACTCTAAACAACTAACAACTCACCTATGAAAAAATGGATAATCCTGATCATTATTGGTATAGTCATTTTTGGATTATATCGATGGGCAAAAGGCGTTAACAATAATGCTGTCAGACTGGAAGAAGATGCCAAAACAGCCTGGTCAAATGTTGAAAGTTCTTATCAAAGAAGAAACGATCTAATTGGAAATCTTGTAAAAACAGTTCAAGGCGCTGCAGATTTTGAGCGAGGAACCTTAACCGATGTCATTGAAGCAAGGGCAAAAGCTACCCAGGTGAATGTGGATCCTGCCAACATAACTCCTGAACAATTGCAACAATTCCAACAAGCGCAGGCAGGTGTTTCATCAGCCTTGTCCAGGTTGCTTGTGACCGTGGAAAGATATCCTGAACTCAAGGCCAATCAAAACTTTTTAGAATTGCAATCCCAACTGGAAGGCACAGAAAACCGCATCAACGTAGCCCGTGATCGGTTTAATGAATCCGTAAACATTTATAATCAACATATCAGAATATTTCCCAACAGCATGTTAGCAGGAATGTTTGGTTTTCAACCCATGACCCGGTTTGCAGCGGATGAAGGTGCAGAAGATGCGCCTGATGTGGAATTTGATTTCAATTAATTATGTCGAAAGTCGAAGATTTCTTGTCGTCAATAGATGAGAAAGAAATTGTTGAAGCCATTCGCAAGGCAGAATTAAAGACTTCAGGTGAGATCCGCGTACATATCGAAGCTTCAACGGAAAAAGATCCGTTTCAGCACGCTGTCGAAGTTTTTCACTATCTGAAAATGGATAACACCAAGGAATCCAACGGTGTGATCATTTATATTGCCGTGGAGTCCAAAGTATTTGTCATCTACGGGGATAAAGGCATCAATGAGGTTGTCCCTGAGAATTTCTGGAGCAGCACCAAAGACATCATGCAGGAACATTTTAAAAAAGGTGAATTCAAAGAGGGGATCATTGCCGGCGTAACCAAAGCTGGGGAACAACTTCAAAAGTTCTTTCCATGGCAGCACGGCGATGTAAACGAACTTCCGGACAGCATTTCGAAAGGAGATGACGATGAGTAGATTTTTAAGTCTTTTTATCATCTGCATTTTTTCAGCTCAGGTAGGTTTTGGACAATTTCAAATTCCGGAGAAGCCCAAAGAAGAGAGTTTACAAACGAGTGTTTATGATTATGTAAATCTTCTGTCACCATCCGAAAAATCCACGCTTGAGAACAAGCTGATCAGGTATTCCGACACGACCTCCACACAAATCGTTGTGGCAATTATTTCGAGTACGGAAGGTGAAAATATCAATTTTCTCGGTGCCCAGTGGGGCCAGGAATGGGGAATAGGCCAGGAAAAAGAGGATAATGGCGTGTTGATTTTGTTGGCCAAAGATGACCGACAAATTGCTATCAATACAGGATATGGTGTTGAGCATCTACTGACAGACGCCCTCTCCAAGCGAATCATTGAAAATGTTATTTTACCAGAGTTCAGGCAAGGGCGTTATTATGAAGGATTGAACCGAGGAGCAGATGTAATTTTCCAGGTATTAACCGGGGAATACAAAGGAACCCGACAGGAAGATTCTAATGCACCGTCGTATGGGAGCCTGATATTTCTGTTCTTCATATTCATTCTCATCATGTATTTCTTGTCCAGACGAGGAGGCAGAGGAGGTGGGAAAGGTGGAAACAGGGGTAGAGGTTCTGGAATGGATCTGATGGACATCATCGTGCTAAGCAGTCTTGGGCGTGGTGGGTTTGGGGGTGGCAGTGGTGGTTTCGGAGGAGGAGGAGGAAGCTTTGGTGGTGGCGGAGGTGGCTTCGGCGGCGGATTTGGTGGAGGTGGCTTCGGTGGAGGTGGTGCCAGCGGAGGGTGGTAAAATCCGGGTTTTCAGAAATAATTCATTCGTTTTACTCCATAATATTTAGTAACTTATTAAATATTCTCTTAAGGCCATTTCACCAAAAATAGCATGCTTAAATCCACTATCCTTATTTTGCTTTTAACATGGTCATTAATCGGCCAATCTCAGGAAACCAAACTCCATCTTGTTTCAGATGTGTGGCCTCCTTTTACCAATGTTCCCGGACAACAAGCGTTTGCCATTGAGCTGGTGAAGGAATCCCTTAACAGATCAGGTGTCATCGTTCAAAATGAAGTAATTGAAGATGTTAACATCACAAATTATATAAATGAAAAGAAATTCGATGGTAGTTCTGCTCTCTGGCGCAGCGCTGACAGGGAAAAAACACTGATATTTTCAGCTCCCTATCTTCAAAATCAACTGGTACTGGTTGGAAAAAAGGGAAGTGACGTAAGTGCAGCTTCGTTTTCAGAGTTAAAAGGTAAAAAGGTCGCAATAGTCAACTATTACGATTACGGATCATCTGTTGATGAAGCTAGTCAGGTTGAATTCATTAAAGGCGTAAATCAGCAAAAGAATCTCGACAAACTTTTGAAAGGGGAGGTGGATTACATATTGGTAGATGCGCTGATGATTCAATACCTGTTAAATTATCAATCGGAAGAAGTCGAAAAGTACCTGGAGGTTGGCGAACATCCACTTGTCAGAAGGTCACTCCACTTTGCCCTGAGAAAGGACGTGCCAAATGCAAAAGAAATAATAGAACAATTCAACAAAGAGGTAGTCAATATGGTTGTGGATGGTTCCTATAACAGGATCCTGCAAATCAATTGGATCAGGGCTGATGTTGATGGAGACGGCCGGTTAGAGATGGTCCAGGGAGGAAGGCAAGCTGGAATGGATGCACCTACCAGTAGTTATGATGTTTGGCTGGTCAATTCAAATGGGGCCGAAACAGATTATTCCGATGAATTTTATGTCGATGGAAACTTTTACGAGAACTGGGATAATATTCCCCAGGAATATAAATCTGCCCCCATCACCCAGGAAGATGTGCAAAAAGTGACAATATTGGATTTTAATTTTTAGATTGATTATTTCATCAGACTCATGGCAAATCCTCCCCCTTCAGCCAGGTGAACCGTTAACTCAGATTCATTGGTAATGGTCATCTGATCGATTTTGTAACTTGTTGGATTTTTATCCCAATGGGCATCATCACCATCTCTGTAGAGAGATGCCTTGTATTCTATCCCGTCGGAAAGGAAATTAAAATTGATCGAAATGTCTCTGCTGTTTTCATCCGTAATGCTTCCAATAAACCAATTGCCGGTTTCCCTTTCCTCACGTGCGATGGTGACAAAATCTCCAACCTCTCCATTTAACACCTTAGTTTGCTCCCAATCTACACCAACATCTCGGATGAACTGAAATGCCGGATGACCTTCGTAACTTTCAGGAAGATCGCAAGCCATCTGAATCGGACTATATATGACAACATACAAGGCAAGCTGCTGGGAAAGTGTAGTATTGATCTGATTGTTTTCTTTATATGGTGACAATTTGATATTGAATACTCCCGGAGTGAAATCGATGGGTCCTGCCAGCATTCTGGTAAAAGCAACGATAGGAAGATGCTCAGGAGGGTTTCCTCCATCTGACGCCCAGGCATTAAATTCCTGTCCGCGGAGCCCCTCCCTGGCAATGGCATTGGGATACGTTCTTCTGATGCCTGTTGCCTTTATAGGTTCATGTGCATTGATTGCAACTTGTGTATCTGCCCCCTTTAGCAATACACGTCGATAGTGGTTAACCATCCATTGTCCGTGATGATATTCTCCTTTTGGAATGATCTTTCCAACATAGCCGGTTTTCACCGAATGGATGCCTAATTTTTGCATCAACGCATAGGCTGTATCGAGTTGCTTTTCATAGGTACGTGGTGCAGCTGAAGTTTCGTGGTGCATGATTAACTCAACACCCTTTTCTTTACCATATTTCACCACCTCCTTCAGATCATAATCAGCGTATGGAGTGACAAAATCAAATACACCTTCTCGGTCCACAAAACCGATCCAGTGGTCCCATCCAGTATTCCAGCCCTCCACCAATACCCCGGTGATATTGTTTTGGGAGGCAAAATCAATGTATCGTTTGGCATTTTCGGTTGTTGCGCCATGCTTGCTGCCACTTGCCTGGCTTGTTGTGTAGGTGGTCATGTCCTGAGTTGCCTCCATGTCCCAGGTGGATTTTCCCAGATGCATTTCCCACCAGATTCCCACATATTTTTTTGGCTTGAACCAGCTGACATCACCTAGCTTGTTCGGTTCATTCAGGTTGACGATGAGTTTTGATTCAATCAGATCGCCAGCTTTTTCAGCAATTTGAATGGTTCGCCAGGGTGTGTGGAAGGGAAGTTCCCGTTTCACCTTATAACCCAGGCGATCTGAACCGACCAGCTCACTTTGAAAAGCCAGATTCTCCTTGTCTGCTTTCAAGGTCATATCCGCATAATTTGTCAGATTAGCCTCATGGAAACTTAAATGAAGTCCAGCTTCTGTTCGCATAGTAACGGGAGTATTCACAGCATTTTCAGGAATATAAGTTTGTGCCAGATCGGGATGATCTCTTTTGCTGATGGCATCGATCTCTGAAAATTTTGTTGTGTTGTAAAGATGTTCGTATATGTCCCAGTCACCGGGAATCCACCAGCAGGAGTGATCGCCTGCTAATTTGAATTGCGTATTTTCGTCCATGATCACGATGGAATCGACACCATTCTGTTCGGGAAATTGATAGCGAAATCCAATGCCATCATCGTAAGCTTTAAAAATGACATTTATTTTTCTCTTTGGCTCTTTTTCTTCTCCCAGAGAAATGATCAGTTCATTGAAATTATCTTTTACCGTTCGTTGTTCTCCCCACGGCATTTCCCAGTATTCATCCTGCGATCTGGTGCTGGTTTTAAGTATTTTTAATTGACCGTTGAGGGAAGGTTGCTCCTGAAAATCAAAATTTGCCAGTTGGGAAGTATCAATCACAATCTTTTCGTCATGAAGAACCTTATAATGCGGAGTGCCATTTTCGTCCAATATAAACTCGATTACATTTTTCCCGTCCGGTGACGAAACTTTATAGTAAGATTTTTCCGGTGAACAGCTCATGCTAAAGAGAAATAGAATGATAATAAGAAGGTGTTGAATGTTTAATTTCATTTTAGGACTTTTTGAATTGACTCCTGATGGCATTCAAGGTTTTGAGGGGAATGATATCATTGAAGTTAGTGAATTCTTTTAAAATGAATACCGGTATGGTCATAAGATTTTAAGATCTGATTGCTAGAAGAAATAGCGATAAAGTTGTCTCGGCAGTCATAAGATCGATCGTGGCAGGTATTTAAGCGTTCGATTGAAATTTATTGAATGTATTTTCGTTTACCCAACATGAAAATCCTCAACCTGATTCCCATCATTCTCTATTTGTTGCTACTCTCTTCTGAATCAAATGCTCAGCTTTTTCGACCCTATAAATGTGGTCCAGTTTTAAAAAAAGATAATATTCAGATGTTTGATACTTTAAATCAATACCTGGATATCAAACCTGGTGATACATTTGCTGAAATTGGTGCTTCAAGTGGATACTATGACGGAGCGATGGCTGTTTACCTGGATAATGTGACTTTTTATCTTCAGGACATCGACGAGGCTTGTTTGAATGAAAAGAATCTGGACAAACTTTTAAAGTATTATTCAAAATTCCGTGAGACTCCGATACGTCAAACCAACAAATTTTACATCTCGATAGGAACTGACACCCATACTAATCTTCCCGAAAATTCAATCGATGTTATCTACTCAAATGCCACCTACCATGTTTTGGCTTATCCCGATTCCATTTTAGCGGACCTGCACAAAAGTCTGAAAGCTGATGGGACTATTTCTATCCGGGACCAATTTAACCTTACCGACGAAGTTAAATACTGTAGCGACAAAAGTTGCGGGCATCCATTGGCCACCAAAGAAGAATTCATGACTTCCATGACAAGAAGTGGCTTTGTCCTGATCGATGAAACAGATCAGTTTGGCTATCCGGTTTATAAATTCAGGAAAGCTGCTGATAATCCATCTGATTAATTTATATCGTATTCTTTCCTATATTGGTAGTACTATTTAACAGACTGCCATGAAATCTTTTTTACCCTTTCAATTTACTTTAATCTTTTTTCTCCTTACGACAGATAGCTATTCCCAGGAAGAATACATTCTTGGTCCTGAGTCAAAACGAAAGGAAGGTGTGCCCCAGGGAACTGTTACAATGCACACTTTTCACAGTGAACTGTATAACAACTATCGGGAATATTATGTTTATGTGCCTGCGCAATACGATTCTACCCTACCGGCAGCGCTTATGGTTTTTCAGGATGGACATGCTTATGTGAGTGAAGAAGGAGATTTCAGGGTTCCGGTCGTTTTGGATAACCTGATCCATCAAGGCGAATTGCCGGTAATAATTGGACTCTTTGTCAATCCTGGCCATCGGACTCAGGAACTTCCGGAAAATCGTTTCAGAAGCAGCAACCGAAGTGACGAATACGATGAGATGAGCGATCGCTATGTTACTTTTCTAATAGATGAAATGATTCCCGAATTGGAGAAAAAATACTATTTGACACAAGAACCAAAAATGCGCGCCATATGCGGTCTTTCATCAGGTGGAATTTGCGCATTTACAGCTGCCTGGCAACGGCCTGATTATTTTCATAAGGTACTTAGCCATATTGGTAGCTTTACAAATATTAGAGGAGGAGATGAGTACCCCGGATTGATCAGGAGAAGTGCTAAAAAGGACATTAAAGTCTTTCTCCAGGATGGGTCAAATGACCTTAATCTTGTCTTCGGGAACTGGTGGCTTAGCAACCTCCAAATGGAATCTGCTTTAAAATTTAAAGACTATGATTATAAATTTATTGGAGGAACAGGTGGTCACGACGGAAAACATGGTGGAGCGATATTTCCAGAGTCCCTGATATGGCTATGGAGTGATACCTTGGATTAATTTTGGACATTTGTATAAACCATTCGTTTTTAAAATCATTAACCTTCCGGGATATATTACATTCGAGGGTTATTTCCTGACTCAACCGGGTATATAGTTTTAAATTAAAGTTGGCTTTCATAAAATAGTAACTACTTTTTCGGGAGCCTGAAAACGTTGAAGATTTTTTACTTAAAACTTTTTTGATGATTCGTTTTTTTATTCTGGTAGTGGGGTTGATGGTTGGCTTTTCCTCTTTGCAAGCACAAAAAATAAGCGAAGGCTATCTTCAGAAAGCTGAAGAGTTACGGCAACACTACGAAAAGGACGATGTGGTCCTGTTGAAAAATAAATCAGAATTCACGTTTAATTTTAACGTTTCCAGTCAGATTGTTCAGGTTAAGGAAACCGAAGATTACCAATACCTGGCATTGAATAGCCGCGCTTCTTTCACCAAGCGAATTTACTTTAATGATCATGTTAAGATCAATTCATATTCCATCAAATCAGATCGCGGCAAAAATCTGGATCATGAGAAATTTTGTGGCCATTATGAGAGTGATGGCATATTTTACTCAGATGCCCAGGTGTGCGGATACATGTATGATATGCCACAAAAAGGAAGTTTTGTCAATTTTACTTCCGAAAAAACATACGATGATCCACGGTATCTTACGAAGGTTTTCTTCCATGATGAGCACCCTTCAGAATACCGTGAAATCGTCATTCATGTTCCTGCAAATGTAGAAGTAGAAATTGTTGAATTTAATTTTGATAATTATCGGATAGAAAAAGAGGTTGAGACAACAGATGGGGAACAAAACTACCAAACCTATAGATATTCAATCACGGATCTGGATACCTATCCCAGGGATGAAAATGTTCCCGGGTACAGCCACTTTCTTCCCCACCTGGTCATCTTGACTAAATCCTATCAGGTTGGAGCTGAAACAAAGAAAATATTGTCATGCACAGACGATGTTTATGATTGGTATGCATCCCTGGTTGACAGGGTTAAAAATGATCAGACTTCGCTCGAAGAAATTGTTGAAAAGGTGATTTCTCATAAAGAATCGGATGAGGAAAAGATCAAATCCATCTATTACTGGGTTCAGGACAATATCAAATACATAGCCTTTGAGGATGGCTTGGCTGCATATGTGCCTGAGGATGCTCAGACAGTTTTTTACAACCGATATGGAGACTGCAAGGGAATGGCAAATATCACTAAAGCCATGCTAAAAATTGCTGGTTTTGATGCGCGATTGACATGGATTGGAACAAACAGTCTGCCTTATACTTATGATATTCCGTCCCTGGCGGTTGACAATCATATGATCTGCTATGTGCTGGCTGGAGATAAAAGATACATTCTGGACGCAACTGAAAAATACAATCCCATTAACCTGAATGCTGAGCGGATCCAGGGAAAACAAATTCTGGTGGAAAATGGCAAAAGCTATTTTATGGACTCTATTCCCAGAGAACCATTAGCCAGGTACCTGGAGTCCAACGATCTGGTCTACACACTTTCAGAAAATGGTTTGAATGTCACAGGGAAGGCGGCCTACATTGGCGAGTACAAAAAAATATTAATGAATGTTCGTCAGATCATCAAGAGTGAAGATGAGGAAAAATTTATCAAAACGCTGGTCTCAGGAGATGCCAAACTTGATCACGTTGATATCAAATCATTTAGTCCGTTTGATCGGGACAAAGCGCTGGAAATCAATTACGAGGTTTCCCTGTCAAAGAATGTCAACGTCTTTGACAATGAAACGTACCTGGATTTTGATTTCAACAAAGACTTTATGAATTATGAGATGGAAGATGATCGGGAGTCTCCTTTTTTCTTTGACAGCAGGGTCAACCGCAGAATGATCGCCGAAATGGCGTTACCGGCCGGCACAACACTAAGCTACAAGCCCGAAAACCTTACTATCGAAACGGATTATTATAAGTTCAACCTTCAATATGAATTGAAAGAGAACAAGCTATTCTATACAAAGGAAATACAGATTTTTAACAATATCCTGCCGGTTTCTGAATTTGAAAACTGGAATTCAGCAATCGTCAAATTAAATGACTTTTATAATGAGCAGATCATTCTTAAGACCAGCAATCAGTAGAGCAATTGCATTTGCCGGATTAACAGCTATACTAATTCCTGGTATCTCGGTTTTTCAACCAGCAGTTGCGATTGACAGCCAGAAAGATGAAGAAATCAGGGAGATGATGTGGAACAGTGGCGATGAAGATTTTCAAGTAATTGAAATCCCGGAAAAATGGGCTGACCAATCAGCGGTGATCATTGCCAAATCCAATAACCTGAGCTATAAAAAAGATGTGCTGATCAATAACCTTCGGTATAATCGTGAAGTACATATCCGGATTAAGCTGCTTAATCAAACCGCCCTGGAAAAATATGCGCAGTTTAGTATTCCGGAAAGTGGATCCTTAGCTAATATCAATTTCGAATATTTTGCTGGTTTCAAGGTCATTAAGCCAGATGGCAGAGAGATCGTTTTATCGCTTGCCGATGCAGTAAAAGAAGAAAAAAACATCAATGACCATGGCATTAATATTCTAAAATTAGCCATTCCAAACCTTGAGGTTGGGGATATCCTCGACTACTACATTGTAAATGAACAGGAAATTAAAATCTCCACCAAATTCCACAATTTTGATGCGATGATCTTTCAGCTTCATGATGAATACCCGATCATGAAGCAAAAAATATCCTTTGATGTGTTGCGCAGATGCTTCATCAACCTGAAGTCCCTGAATGGATCTTCAGAATTCAAAGTGACAGAAGATACAGATTCCGATAAAAACTATTACTACTTTGAAGATAGTGACCGGGAGAGCACACATGAAATAAGATGGATGTATCCCAACCGGGAACTCCCAACGATAAAGTTCCGTGTGCTGTATGCTTCATCCATGATCGCCAACCTGTTGCCAAGCTTCATGGGAACGCCGGGAGTGCTTAAAACGAATGTCACAGAAAGTGAATTGCTGAACTATGTAACAGAGAATTTCAAGTATGCCAAGGGGAATAGCTATTCTCTCATGAAATACATGAAGAAAAACTACAAAAAAGAAACAGACCCCGAAGTGTTGGCAACAGAGGCATTTTATTATTTGAGGAATGCAGAAAGGATGAGTTACCTGGAGCCAAAAACCATCACAAAGCAGGAGACCAACCCAGCGCCAAGCACCATGTATTTTGTTCAGATGTTATCTTATTTTCTTGAATCCCGGAATATTGACCATGAGATTTTACTTGGAGTTCCGAGAGATATCTCATCCCTTGATGATCTTATCCTTGAAACTGAACTCACCTACATGTTAAAAGTGAATACTCCGGAACCACTATATTTTGGCAGATTTGAAAATAACTCTCTTCCCGGGGAAATTGACCCCGAACTACAGGGTACTAAGATGTATAGCATAAATGCGAGCGATCCTACGTTAAAATGGAGATTGTCGAAAGTGGATATTCCGGTCATTGATTTTGAAGAAAATAAGCTCACCACGAACGTCAAACTGGATCATTTGGATCTTTCCAATGGTGAAATCACGATGAACCTGACAAAATCCTTTAAAGGCCTGACGAGAGTCTATCATCAAAATGTGTTGATGGATGTGTTTGATTTCATCGATGAAGAGAAAAGAAAGTTCCCTGATACACAGACAAGCTATTCAATAATGTCCAGAAAGGATCAGGAGCGAATGGCTGAAATGAAATCGGATTACCTCTCAAAAAAGGATGAAAACAACCTTGAATTGATGAGGGCTTTACTGGAAGCAGATTATGAATTTGAGATAAAAGATGTTGAAGATTTCAAATTGGTGGAACATGGAAGGACCTCTGAAAACCCTGAATTTACCTTTGAGTGTTCGGTAAAGTCAGGCGGTGTCATGAAGAAAGCCGGCCCGAACTACCTTTTGGATATCGGGAAATTTATTGAAAACCAGGTTGAACTGACGGAAGAAGAGAAAACAAGGGAATATGATGTTTACATGCCTTTTGCGCGTACGTACCAGTATGAAATTGAATTCGCAATCCCTGAAGGTTATTCCATCCAGGGAGTTGATAAGCTGAACATGGATGTTGAGAATGAGACCGGGAAATTTATCAGCTATGCAAAGATAGAAGGGGACAAGTTGGTCATCAGTACAGAGAAAAGCTATTATTCCAATTATGAGAAAAAAGAAGACTGGCCCAAAATGATCGAATTCCTGGAAGCGGCGAAGGGATTCAATGAATTGCAGGTATTGCTGAAGAAGAACTAAAAGTAAAATGTTAATAGAACTTCTGAGTGCGATTCCCGAAAAAACAGAAAATGACAATTAATAATTATTTCTATGTAATGATCTTTTCATTCATTGGAGCTTCAGTACTTACAATATTTAAGATAAATTTTCATTGGAAATATCTTAAGCATCAAGATTCTAATTTAAGAGATTATCATAGCTATATTGAATATCGATTTAAAAGCTTTTCTAAATCGGATGGAGTTTGGTTTCCAATTATCACAGAGTTCCCATTTTTTTCTAGTATTCACAGTAAAATGGACGATATAAAAATTTTGAAACTTGCAAATAAAATTAAACTAATGATAATATTGATATGGCTGCTCGTAGTTTTGTTTATTTATTCAATGAGTAAAATGATAGAAATGTCATTTTAATATACCCTCAATAGCTCTCGTTTACCAAACATTACTATCGCCCTCTGTTTGAAACGAGGGCGGACGAGAACAGCCCCGCTCTGGTGCAAGTTTAGCGCAGCGTAACTTGTACCAACAAATGATAAATATAATACATTAGCAGCATCCGCTGCGGGCGTTTAATAAGGAATATTCATCGAAGAAGTAAATGCCCACCCAACAGCTCTCGTTTACCAAACAATACTATCGCCCTCCGTTTAAAACGAGGGCGGACGAGAACAGCAATTGCATTGCGATTTCTCCACTGGTGCATGGAGAACATTCAGAGTAAAAATAGGTTTTCGATCCAATAGAATTATTTATTTATTCTTCGCCCTTCTTCTTTTTACTTATATAGTATTTAAGCCTCAGATAGGTAATATTGCTTTGATTAGAATCAAATCTTTCGCCAGATTGATCCCTGGAAGCCTGGTAAATGTAACTAAACTCTAATCTCCAGTTGTAATCAAACCGGTAGCCAAGTCCTGCGTACACCCTGCCACGGTTCCAAAACCTCTCTTTGACGTCTTCATCAAAATTCTGAAAATATTCTATCCTTAGCATGGAGTAAAGATCTTTGTCCATGTTGTAACTCTTTTGGGTAATCGGTACAGTAAGATCAAGTCTCAGTCTGATTCGGTTGGATTTACTGGTTGTATTATCACTTACATCTTTAAAAAACCGGGATTCATACTTCAACTGGGTGCGCAGGTAGACACGCCTTTCCGGCTTAATGATATTCCACCTTACTCCCAAAAAGGGCCTCAGCTCTTCCGAATTGCTATCCTCTGTTTGCTCGGTAAAGGTGAACAATATTCCTCCGAAAAGATCAAAGTTATTATCCGGGAAATACTCTATTGATGGTTGAATGCCAAATTCCCTCCAAATCGGCCCTCCGGAAATCAAATGGTTGTACCTTGCTTCCATCTGTGCCATCCAGCTACTTTTAAAATTGTATCGCACATCCGCCCTGGTCCATTGCTGATAATCCTGCCCCAGTGCATTTAATGAATAAAAAATGCAAATCAGGGTAAGAATTGAAATAAATTTAGAACGATTGTTGAGTTGATATTGCTTTAACACAGGTATATGCTAATTAGGAATGAATAATCCTTTCTGTAGATTTAATCAGCCTGAATTTTAATGAGTTTCTACTTTTTGTAAATTAAAAGCAACAATTGAAAAATACCAATTGACAAAGCGTATTTTCTGTTTTTATGAGAATAGCATGCAATTACCTGTTGATCAGCTTTGCTTTTTATCATCCTTAGTAATTGAAGATCAACATTCTTAAGTTAGCAATTGAATATGGAAAGCTGTGGATTGTAAAATTCTTAATAGCTGAAAGTATCAATTATTAAATCATAATATAATTTTATGTTTTAGTTTTAGGAATTAAAAATAATGTATAATTTTAAGTGTAAAAAGTACTTTTAAAAATCAAAAACCCTAATCATGACAACTTTAGACTGGATTATTTTAGGACTTTTCTTTCTGGTATTGATAGGAATAGTCGTTTGGGTTTCACTTCAAAAAGAAGAAACATCTACGGATTACTTTTTGGCGGGAAAAAATGCAGGATGGATTGCAATAGGAGCTTCCATTTTTGCCAGTAATATCGGATCTGAACACCTTGTCGGCCTTGCTGGTGCTGGTGCAGAAACCGGTATGGCCATGGCGCACTGGGAAATGCACGGATGGATCATATTGATTTTAGGATGGGTATTTGTACCATTTTATGACAGAATCAAAATATTTACCATGCCGGAATACCTGGAAAGAAGATTTAATCCAGCCAGCCGGTCATTCCTTTCAATTATCTCCCTGGTTAGCTATGTATTGACAAAAGTAGCAGTTACGGTTTACGCAGGAGGGATTGTATTCAAAGAAGTTTTTGGCATCGAGGAATTCATGGGTATCGATTTCTTCTGGATTGGCGCTCTTGGATTGGTAATCATAACCGGTATTTACACAGTAGTAGGAGGGATGAAGTCAGTGCTTTACACTTCCGTTTTGCAGACACCTGTTTTGTTGATCGGTTCGATTGTGATCCTTATTGTTGGCCTGGAACAGGTAGGCGGTTGGGGAGAATTGATGAAAATTACCGAAGCTGCAAAGACTCCTTTGGGAGATTCCATGAACAGCCTGATCCGCTCACACAATGATCCTGATTTTCCATGGACGGGTGTTTTATTGGGATCTGCAATCATTGGGTTCTGGTACTGGTGTACGGATCAATACATCGTTCAGAGAGTACTATCCGGAAAAGATCAGACACAATCACGTAGAGGCGCCATATTTGGGGCATATTTGAAATTATTACCCGTCTTTATTTTCCTCGTGCCAGGTATGATCGCATTTGCTTTGGCTCAGCAGGGAAAACTGGATCTTACAAATTCTGATGCCGCATTTGCTACATTGGTCTCACAAATCCTTCCATCCGGATTGAAGGGTGTGGTTGTTGGTGGACTGATTGCAGCTTTGATGAGCTCGTTGGCATCCCTGTTTAATTCCTCAGCGATGCTGTTTACGGTAGACTTTTACAAAAAGTGGAGACCTGATGCTCCGGAAAAGCAATTGGTGGTTGTTGGTAGAATTGCAACGGTAGTGATAGTGGTGCTGGGAATATTGTGGATACCCGTAATGAAAGGGATTGGAAGTGTTTTATATGAATATCTACAGGATGTTCAGTCATTACTTGCCCCAGGTATTGCGTCGGTATTTTTGCTTGGTGTTTTCTGGAAAAGGGCAAATGGAACCGGGGCGCTTGCAGGCCTGATAACGGGTTTTGTTCTTGGAATGCTTCGGCTGTTTTTCAGGGTGTTTGAGGATAGCATCAGTCAGGATAGCATAATCTATACACTGTTTCTACAACTGAACTGGCTCCACTATTCCATTCTTCTGTTCTTCCTGTGCTTGATAGTCATAATTGTTGTATCAAAAATGACCATTCAAAAAGATCCGGCAAAGTCAAATCAATATGTATACAGTGGTGCTACGGAAGAAGAGAAAGCATACACGAGATCAAGCTGGAACGGCTGGGATCTATTCAATACTGCTATCATCGTAGGTATTGTGGTAGCATTTTATATTTATTTCTGGTAATCATTTAAAGAAAAATGAAGTTTAACGAACAATTGAACATCTGGTTTGTAACTGGTAGCCAGCACCTATATGGTGAAGAAACATTAAAACTGGTTGAAAAGAATTCAAAAGAAGTTGCGGATGGATTGGCAAAATCCATTAATACTTCGGTCAAGATTATTTTTAAAACCGTATTGACCACACCGGAGGCGATTTATCAAACATGCCTGGAAGCCAATAATGACAATAGCTGCATTGGTTTGATAACATGGATGCATACTTTCTCTCCTTCCAAGATGTGGATTTCAGGACTGAGTGTTTTGAATAAACCCTTTGCACACTTTCATACGCAATTCAATAGGGATATTCCCTGGACTAACATAGACATGGATTTCATGAATACGAATCAGTCTGCTCATGGTGGAAGGGAATTTGGGTTTATCAATGCAAGAATGGGAATTGACCGCAAGGTTATTGTTGGACATTGGCAGGATAAAGAAGCAATAGCAGAACTTGATACATGGATCAGGGCAGCTTTAGGACGTCGCGAATTCAGTAAGTTAAAAGTCGCCCGATTTGGTGACAATATGCGCAGTGTGGCTGTCACTGAAGGGAATAAAGTTTCGGCTGAAATCCAATTTGGAGTCCAGGTTCATGGCTATGGTGTAGGTGATCTGGTGGAACACATAAACAGTGTTTCAGACTCATCAGTCGACGAGTTGTTTGATGAATACAAATCTTCATATATCATCGCGGATAAGGATATATCCAATGATCACTTTGTTAAATCAGTTAAAGATGCGGCAAAGATTGAGTTGGGCATCCGATCATTTTTAAGTGATGGAGGGTTTCATGCATTCACAACGACTTTCGAAGATCTACATGGTATGACGCAATTGCCCGGTATTTCAGCGCAACGACTAATGCAGGATGGCTATGGATTTGGCGGGGAAGGTGACTGGAAAACCTCCGCACTGCTAAGGGTGATGAAAGTCATGGCAAATGGGCTGAATGGGGGAACGTCATTTATGGAGGACTACACCTATCATTTCGATCCAAAAGGAATGCGGGTTTTGGGTGCGCACATGCTTGAAATCTGTCCCAGCATAGCGAACGGAAAACCGAAATTAGAGGTTTACCCTCTTTCAATCGGTGGGAAAGCTGACCCGGCAAGATTGGTTTTTTCATCGCAGGAGGGGGAAGGCATAAATGTCGCATTGATGGATATGGGCAACCGCTTCCGAATGCTGATCAATAAGGTGAACTCAGTAGCATCACCTGACCTACCAAAACTACCGGTTGCAAGGATATTATGGGATCCTTATCCAAACCTGAAAGTAGCAGCCGGAACGTGGATCTTAGGTGGTGGGGCACATCATACTGTATTCACACAGGCGCTCACTGTCGATCACATGGTAGATTTCGCTGAAATGATGGGAATTGAGTGTGTGGTAATTGATGAAAACACAACAATTCCAGAATTTAAAAAAGAACTGAAGCTGAACGAAGTTTATTATCACATCGCAAAAGGAATTAGATAAGTGTTAGAAGAACTTAAAGAGAAGGTATTAAAAGCCAATCTCGATCTGGTCAAACATAACCTGGTCATCTTTACCTGGGGAAATGTGAGTGGAATAGATCGTGAAAAAGGCTTGATGGTGATCAAACCAAGTGGAGTGCCTTATGATGATTTGAAAGCCAGCGATATGGTGATGGTGGATATGGACGGAAAGGTTGTGGACAGCAAACTCAAACCTTCCTCAGACACTCCCACACATCTGGTTTTGTATCAGAATTTCCCCAAGATAGGTGGGGTAGTCCATACGCATAGTGAGTGGGCCACGAGTTGGGCACAATCAAACAGATCCATTCCCGCTTATGGGACAACTCACGCTGATTACTTTTATGGAGAGATTCCCTGCACCAGGAAATTGACAAAAGAGGAAATCGAAACCTCGTATGAGAAATCTACAGGGGATGTTATTGTGGAAAGGTTCAAAGACCTCGATTATGTTGGAACTCCCGGGGTTTTAATAAGCGGTCATGCTCCTTTTACCTGGGGCAAGGATCCAAATGAAGCGGTTCACAATGCCGTCGTGGTAGAGGAAGTAGCCAAAATGGCCTTTCGCAATGAAGTGTTGGGAAATAAGACTCCTATTGATCAATACCTTCTCGATAAGCATTATTTGCGCAAACACGGAAAAAACGCATATTACGGACAATAAATTATGGCTAAGTATACAATAGGAATTGACTACGGATCTGATTCGGTCAGGTCGGTTTTGGTTAACACCGAGACAGGAGATGAAATAGCAGATTCAGTATTTTACTATCCAAGATGGAAAGAAGGTAAATATTGCCTTCCCGCAGAAAATCAATTCAGACAACATCCACTGGATTATATCGAGGGTCTTGAACATACCATCAAAGAAGTTGTTGCAAAAGCAGGCTCTGATGCCGCTAAAAATGTTGCAGCTATTTCAATTGATACAACCGGTTCTACACCTGTCGCGGTTAATCAGGAAGGTGTTCCTCTGTCCCTTACGCCCGAATTTCAGGATAATCCAAATGCCATGTTTGTACTTTGGAAAGACCATACTGCCGTAAAAGAGGCTGATGAGATCAATGATTTGGCCAGAAATTGGGGTGGTACCGATTTTACCAGGTTTGAGGGTGGAGTGTACTCTTCGGAATGGTTCTGGGCAAAAATTCTGCATGTTATCCGAGAAGATGAAAAAGTGCGAAATACAGCCCATTCCTGGGTAGAACATTGCGATTGGATCCCTGCTCTTCTGACTGGGGTAAAAAATGTTTCAGACGTAAAACGCAGCCGTTGTGCGGCAGGACATAAAGCGATGTGGCATGAAAGCTGGGATGGTTTGCCATCAGAAGAATTTCTGGTAAAATTAGACCCCATTTTAAAAGGAGTTCGGGAAAGACTATTTAGAGATACATATTCAGTTGAAGAAAAGGCGGGAATCATCACGAAAGAGTGGGCTGATAAACTGGGTTTGCCAGATAATGTTGTGATAGGTGTTGGTGCTTTTGATGCCCACCTTGGAGCTGTTGGAGCAGAAATAAAACCCTACTATCTCTGTAAAGTAATGGGGACTTCTACCTGTGACATCTTAACAGCACCAAAAGAAGATGTTGGAGACAACCTGGTTCAGGGAATTTGTGGTCAGGTAGATGGTTCGGTTCTTCCAGGGTACATTGGTCTTGAAGCAGGTCAATCGGCTTTCGGTGATGTATATGCCTGGTTTAAAAGGCTTTTGATGTGGCCTGTTGAAAATCTATTGAAAGAAAACAAAACTCTTGATAAAGAAGCAAAACATCAGCTGTTACAGGAAATGTCCGATCAACTCATTCCTGTCCTCTCAAAAGAGGCTGATAAGATTGACCCTGAAGAGTCAGGCGTGCTGGCTCTTGACTGGTTAAATGGTCGGCGAACTCCGGATGCCAATCAAAATCTGAAAGGGGCGATAACCGGACTCTCATTGGGTTCTAATGCACCCAGGATATTCCGTGCGTTGGTAGAAGCCACGGCTTTCGGATCTAAAGCTATTGTTGAGAGATTTATCAGCGAAGGAGTAAGGATCGATGGGGTCATTGCTCTTGGTGGAGTTGCCAAAAAATCTGACCTTGTCATGCAGATTCTGTCGGATGTTCTAAATAAGCCTATTCTTGTCGCGGCTTCAGAGCAGGCGTGTGCATTAGGGTCTGCCATGGCTGCCGCTGTGGCTGGTGGTGTGCATCCGGATTTTGAAACCGCTAAAAGCAAAATGGGAGGAGGAATGGAAAAAGAGTACAAACCAAACCCTGAAAGTGCCAGCAAGTATGAGAAGATTTATCAAAAATATCTCAAGCTGGGTCAATTTATCGAAAAAGAATTGACTAAATAAGAATTTTTAGTCCTGTATGATTAATATTTTTAAATTGAATTTCAATAAAAAAATCAATTACCCAAACCAATAATATTTAACTGATGAAAAACCTGATCCCGTTATTTTTGATTTCACTGATGTTTGCATGCGGCAAACCTTCTTCTCAGGAAAATGCAGCTGAGGCTGAAGCTGATTCGGTATACCTAAAAAAAGAAGACTTTCAGAAAGAGATTGATGGAAAGCAAACTGACCTATACGTTTTGGAAAATGAAAATGGTGTGACTGTTTATCTGACAAACTATGGAGCCAGGATTGTCGGAATTATTACACCTGATTTAGATGGCAATCTTACGGATATATCCCCCGGCTACAGCTCGATTGACGAATACATTGAAAAAGGCATGTATTTAGGATGCGTGGTTGGCAGGTATGCAAACAGGATTAAGGATGGAAAATTCAGCCTTGACAACGTAGACTACACCCTCGCTATTAATAATGGTCCCAATGCACTTCACGGCGGTGAAAAAGGTTTTGACAAACAGGTTTGGGATGTTGTTGAGAAACAGGATACAATTGTCTTTTCATACACATCAAAGGAAGGAGAAGAAGGGTATCCGGGTACGATGAACGTGACAGTTGCTTATTCACTCAATTCCGAGAATGAATTGAGTTTGGAATATAGTGCAACAACAGATCGCAAAACAATTATTAATCTGACCAATCATAATTTCTTTAACCTGAAGGGAGAGGGAGAAGGTACTATTCTTGATCACTATCTTCAGATCAACTCCAACTACATCACCCCGGTTGATTCTACACTTATTCCCACAGGTAGTTTACTTTCAATACAAAACACACCATTTGACTTCAACGAAGGAAAAGTAATCGGTCAGGATATTGAGGAGGACCATCAACAATTAATATTTGGACAAGGATACGACCATAACTGGGTAGTCAATCAGGAAGTCTTGGGAGATCTTACGTTTGCTGCAAAACTTTGGGAGCCAACTACAGGACGATATGTAGAATTCAGCTCCACAGAACCGGGTTTACAGGTCTATACAGGGAATTTTATGAGAGGACAAAATACTGGAAAAGCTGGTAAAAAATATGAGTTCAGATCAGCCATAGCATTGGAATCGCAGCATTTCCCTAATTCTCCAAACCAGGAAAATTTTCCATCAACCATATTATTACCAAATGATACATATCATCAATTGACAGTGTGGAAATTTGGGGTAATGGACGAATGGGAATAAAAGATATTGTTTCAAAATATACCCTGGTTAAACCCGGAAATACTTAGGATAAGGTCGAAAACACCTTTATTTCTTCGAAATTCTTAATAAAACCTTATCGGGTCTGAGCGTAACCAGGGGTATTTTTTTTGGCTCATATCCTGTCGGGTGAATTGAAAATTTTTGATTAAAAGCCTGTAAAAAAAGTGCCATTTCAGCCATGGCAAAATTATTGCCAATACACAGCCTCGGACCAGCGCCAAAAGGGTAGAAAATATTTTGTGAGATAGGCCTGGCAGTTTCTCTAAGAAATCTTTCCGGAAAGAAATCATTTGGTTTTTCCCATTGTTTCGCCGAGTGATGCAGACCAAATAAATACATGATAACTACAGTTCTACCGGGGAAAGTATACCCATTCCATTGATCGCTATTCATGCAAACCCTGTCTGTGATCCAAACCGGAGGGAAAAGTCGCATGCTTTCATTGATAACAGCTTGTGCATATTTATTTTTGATCACGGCTTCAAGATCAAGGCCATGTAATTCTTCATTCAGGCGACTCAATTTATCCTCGTTTGTTGCTAATAGATACAACATCCATGAAAGAGCATTGGCAGTGGTCTCATGCCCTGCTACCATCAGAATGATAATTTCGTCTATTAACTGATCCTCTTCCATTGGTTGACCGGTGTCTTCATAACGGGATTCGAGGAGCATATCCAACAGGTCATTGTACTTTTCTCCACTTTCTTTTCTTTGAACGACTATATTCTGTATGATTGATCTAAGTTTTTTTGCTTTTCTCAAATTTTTGGATGTCTGTCCTGAAAGAATTAACCACCAGTTCAGATGAGGTTGTCTGATCTCCCGTACAACATATTCCTGAATATCGCTAATAAATTTGGCCATCAGCTGCCTGGAATCCCCCGGTAATTGGGTGTTGAAAAGGGTATTCAGAACGACATCGAACGCCAATCGATTCATATGCGGATAGACATCGACTGAATTACCTGTTGGAAAAGATTTGACAAAGCCATCAATGGTTTGTTTCATAATTCCGTAAAGGATCTTGAGTTTTTCAATGTGAAATCCAGGTTGGATGAGGCGACGTTGTTTGAGCCAATGGGCGCCATTACTGGTAAGCAGACCTTTTCCAATGTATTTCCCTAATTTTTCTGTCGCGATATCTGACTTTTGATAGTTCCGGTGATTTTTCTTTAGCACATGTTCAATGAAATCCGGATTTTTAGTGGCAATGTAGGTTCGGAAATTTGCTGCTGATATGCTGTAGGTGTCGCCAAACTTCTCCATGCTTTCATTCATCGCCTCCAAGGGGTTGTTGACGAGCTTAAATGACCTTAAAAAAGTCTCGAAATAGGAATGGCCTTTCGGATAATTATATTGGGACATTATGAATCAATTTGGATGATGAAAATACTAAAACTCATTTCTTTTATTCAAATCCTTTCCATCATAAAATTCCAGGTCTTCATCTTTAAGCAGTTTTGTCCAGTATGCGATTTGGCCTGTATGGTAGGAGTAATGCTCAACTACGTGAATGATGTTTGCCACACCTGTATAGTCAAACCCTTGAACTGACCGCGACGTAAGCAGGTCTTCTTCCGAAAGTTTCTGAATTACCTCCGTTGCCTGATTGATTGTGCCAGATATCAAATCAAATAATTCATTCTTATTCCAACCCTCTTTGGCGCTAAACTCCAGGTCTCTTTCCCGGAGATCTTCTTCACCACCTAATGATGATAAAATATATTGTGTAATGTTGCCGTTCAAATGGATAATCAGGTTTCCAATGCTGTTGGAGCTTGCATTTGGACGCTGCCAGACCTGATCTTCAGTTAAACGGTCAAGGCAGTTTTTTATTCTTGGAGTATTTTCATTTAGAAAGTAAAGAGACTGGTCGATGAATTCCTGAAGTAGTGCTTGTGACATTTTTGTGTTATTTATAGATTGATGGATCACATAAAATTAATTCACACAGAGATAATTAACATATTTCATAACAATTCATTATATTTTATTAGTTATTGAATAGCTTTTACTAATTTTGAATCATATTTGAACTACTCGGGGATTCTATCGTAGTACTTCAAAGATTCAGGAACGAGTATGCTACAGGATTTAAATAATTTTAATCCTGAATGTTATAATGAAAGTAACAGAAGAAAAAGATAATGTCGTCATCAAATTCGCGGGGGATTCTGGCGATGGGATGCAGTTAGTAGGGAGTCAATTCACAAACAATACAGCGCTTTTTGGTAATGATCTGGGAACTTTTCCGGATTTTCCTGCGGAAATCAGAGCTCCGCAAGGTACTTTACCTGGTGTTTCCGGATTCCAGATCCACTTTGGCAATGCTGAGATCTATACTCCAGGGGATACATACGATGTATTGGTTGCCATGAACTCAGCAGCTCTTAAGGCTAATCTCGATAACTTGCGAAAAGGAGGTATCATAATAGCCAATACTTCCGGTTTTGATAGTAAAAACCTTCGTCTGGCAGGATATGAGGAAAGTCCGCTTGAGGATGGACAATTGCAGGACTACGAGCTTTACCGGATTGACGTGACCAAGATCACTCGTGAGGCGCTGAAAGAAAATGGCCTTGGAATGCGGGACAAAGACCGGTCTAAAAACATGTTTGTTTTGGGATTTATCTACTGGCTATTTGACAGGGATCCTCAGAACACATTAAATTTTCTGGAGAGAAAGTTCAGCAAGCTTCCGGATGTGTTGGATGCAAATGTCAAGGCGCTCAAAGCCGGATACAATTTCGGGAACATTACAGAAGCATTTTCAGTCAAGTACAGGGTAAAACCTGCTAAAATGCCTGCTGGAACCTATCGAAGTATCAATGGTAATCCTGCTATGGCTATGGGGATCATTTCTGCTGGTGTTAAATCTGGTTTGCAGGTGTTTTATGGAACTTATCCAATTACACCAGCTTCCGATATCCTTCACGAACTGGCGCGTCATAAAAATTACAATATAAAAACCTATCAGGCTGAAGATGAGATTGCAGCGGTTTGTGCAGCAATTGGCGCTTCCTATGGAGGAAATATTGGTGTGACCGGAACTTCTGGTCCCGGGTTGGCATTGAAGTCTGAAGCTATGGGTTTAGCTGTAATGCTGGAATTGCCGCTTGTTGTATTGGATATTCAAAGGGCAGGACCTTCAACGGGTCTACCGACTAAGACAGAACAAGCTGACTTACTGCAGGCTTTTTATGGAAGAAATGGTGAGTGTCCGATGCCGATAATCGCAGCAAGCACACCTTCCTCATGTTTTGAAGTGGCATTTGAAGCCGTTCGAATTGCCCTGGAACATATGACACCTGTCCTGGTCTTAAGTGATGGTTATATTGCCAATGGTGCTGAGCCGTGGAAATTTCCCAAAGCAGATGAACTCGCCGAGATTAAGGTTAATATTCAGACGAAACCGAATGACGACAAGTTCATGCCTTATCAGAGGGATGAAAGATTAGTAAGAAATTGGGCGGTTCCCGGTCATTCCGGATTAGAACATCGCATTGGTGGATTGGAAAAGGAAGATGTGACAGGCAATGTCTCCTACGATCCTGAAAACCATGAAAAAATGGTGAAGATCAGGGAGCAAAAAGTGGAGAATATTGCGAATTATATTCCGGATCAGGAAATCGAGATTGGACCTGAAAAAGGGGATGTGCTGGTTCTGGGATGGGGATCAACATTTGGCGGCATCAAATCTGCAGTGAAAGAACTAAACGATGCCGGGTATAAAGTGTCGCACGCTCATCTGAGATATATCAAACCTTTTCCTAAGAACCTGGGAGAATTGATGGGTAATTTCAAAAAAGTCTTGGTACCCGAAATCAATAACGGCCAATTGATCAGGATCATCAGGGATAAATACTTAGTACCGGCTGTGGCATTTAATAAAATCAAAGGAGTGCCTATTACCAAAAAGGAAATCACCGACGAGGTGAAAAAATTGATCGAAGAATAGGGATCAAAAAATCATTAAAGGAGAAAACAATGGCAGAAGTTATAGAAAATAAGCAAAATGGAGTATTAACCGCAAAAGAGTTTGTATCAGGACAAGAAGTTAGATGGTGTCCTGGGTGCGGGGATTATTCCATCCTTAAACAAATGCAAAGTGTCCTTCCGCAGCTGGGTGTAAGCAAAGAAGATATTGTATTCATCTCAGGTATTGGTTGTTCCAGTCGATTTCCATATTATCTCGATACATTCGGTATGCACAGTATTCACGGCCGGGCGCCTGCAATTGCCTCAGGATTAAAATCCACCAGGCCTGAATTAAGTGTATGGGTTATTACCGGAGATGGAGATGCATTATCAATAGGAGGGAACCATATTATCCATTCACTCAGAAGAAATTTTGACATTAACGTCCTGATGTTCAACAACGAGATTTATGGATTGACAAAGGGGCAATATTCCCCAACTTCACCAGTGAAAAAGGTGACTAAGTCAACACCATTTGGCTCGCTGGATCATCCGTTTAACCCACTTGCACTCGTTTTGGGTGCAGATGGTACTTTTGTCGCAAGGGCAATGGACCGCGATCCCAAACATCTTCAGCAAATGATATTGAGGGCGCATCAGCACAAGGGGACATCATTTTTAGAGGTCTATCAGAACTGCAACATCTTTAATGATGGGGCTTTCTTTAGCTTTACGGAAAAGGATGTGAAGAAAAAGCACACTTTGTTCCTCGAAGAGGGTCAGCCCCTGGTGTTCGGAGAGAATGAAGAAAAAGGAGTGAAGCTTGATGGCTTTACACCTGTGATCGTCGATTTGGATTCAACAAGCAAAAATGAACTTTGGATTCACGACGAAAAGGATTATATTAAGTCAACAATTTTGAGCAGATTCTTTGAAGACCCATCGGTCGAGGGAAATTTTCCCAGACCATTTGGTGTTTTCTATGTAAAAGAGAGAAATACGTACGAAGACGAGATTTGTAATCAGGTTGAGCAGATGCTGACAGTGAAAGGAAAGGGAGACCTTGATAAATTAATTGCAGGAAATGAAACTTGGGTGATCGAATAACGAAAAGTTTCATAACTATAAACCCGGCAAATGTCAATGAGCCGGGTTTTTTTATGTCTTAAGGGGAATGGTTGCTTAAATGATCGATTCCTTTTCTCTGATAATATCATTCAAATGGAGATGGAGCTCTTTATAAATTTCCTGAATAGAGCTCATTTCAGAAGGATCTCTGAAACCATCAGAATCAGCTATTTTAGACATATACGCAATAATTCGAACCTGCTCAACTGCTGATAGCTTTTTCATTGCGTCTTTCAGCATGTCTTTGATATGAACCTGTGAAGTATCTTTAAGAATCTCAATTTTTTTATCAAAATCATCTTTTTCGATTCCCTCTTTAACGATCATTGATTTTCCAAATTCGACTTCCTTAGGATCTATGATCCCGTCAGCAATAATAATATAATAATAGGCAATTACTAGTGTTTCCCGAAACGCGGTAAATGATTTTGAGTACATAGGTGGCTAAGTTTAATTGACCAGAAAAATAAAAATAAAGTTTAACTATAAAGAATAAATAGAACTATATGAATGATTCCCAATTGTTTATCAATATAAAAACAGAAAAATGAATTGACAAATATAAACCCATCATATTTTATTCAAAGCCTCTTAAAGATAAATATGATGTCATAAATGATACATAATCATTAAGTTAATAACCAAACCTTATTGTATGAATTTAATTATGAAACTCTATCATTCTTTACTATTCATCCATTGGGTTTTAATCTTTTGTAATCTTATCAAAAAGATAATAAGGAGTATCAATTCCAACCTGAAATTGATACTAAAAAGTCCATTGGATTTTGTGAAAGGCTCAACTATCATAACGTACAGGCAAATTACAATACCAATCAAGGCATCAATACTTCCCAGACTAATGGCCCAATCTTTTTCTGTCCAAAGTGCGTAGGAAACTATTCCTTTTAAAATGAAAATGAAGGTAAGGATTATTCCCACGACTGTGAATACTTGATTGGTATTCAAACCATAAAAGGAGATCTGAAAGTTTATTCCCAATACTCCGAGAATTATTCCGGCAAAAGCAGAAGCTCCAAGTACAAAAAAGATCCAGATAAAAGTTTTGATCCACCAGGGCAGCAAACTTCTGCGTTTGATCTTTTCTTTTTGATGAATAAGGTTTTCATCTAAAAAAATCGGGTTCCTTTCTGTCATGTTTTATATTCGATCTTGAAAAATATGGAAAATTAACATAATACTAAAAGGATACATCCCATTGCAACCGGTACCTTGTCCCATCATTAACTTCCTGGTTATCAAAATTTGCATTAATAAAAGCAATTTCGGCTGTTAGCTTGTTTTTATGCTCGTTGAAAAACCAATTAGCTCCAAAGCTAAATTCGGTTTGCTTATTAATTTTGGAAGCTGTATTTGGTATGTAAAAAGCCTGTCTTGCATAAATTTCCAATTTCTTAGGAAGTTTTGGAATGGCATAAGCTGGAAAATAGCCTGCCTGGATTAGGTTGCCCGACAGGTTATTTGTCACTAGATTGATTTTATCATCTATTTGTTTCCAGTGAAATTCCTGTTGCCATGAAAGGCCTTTATACTTGAAAGCCGTTTCTATCATAAACTGATTTACCCGATATTGTGAGGGCAAACCCACTTCATATCCTTCAAGTTCACCACCTCCATCTTGAGAAAACCTGGTGTACGGACTTCTGTTGGTAACTCCTGCAATGGCAATTAAAAGTGAAAATTCTTCATGGTTTTCCAGGTCTGAACCGGAAAACTGGATGGGCTCACCCAAAACATTCCATTGTAATCGCATCATGTACATCAGGTTAGCATCATCGTTTTCGGCCTCGCCTCTTCCCGTACCCATAAAAGCCGAAACCCAATAATTGAGTCTGTCTTTTTCTGGGCCGGCAAAGTTTCCGTAAACAGACATGCCCATTTGACGATCAACTGTAAAGGGTCTGGTCAGAATAGATCGCTCAACTGTTTGTTGCTTTCCTGATGATATGATTCTTTCTCTGTTATAGTGGACTTTCCACTGACCAATTTTTAATTTGAGAAAATGATATTTTTCAATCATTATTCTAAAGTCCAACAAGGCACTGTTGAACAACTCGTATTCCAGATAGTAGTTGAGCCATGAATAATTAAAGTGTCCTCCAACTTTCATCCTGGCTCGTCTGATTTTCATTTCCAGGTGTTCCTCCTGAAAATCGTCTAACGTTATAGGGTTGATATCAGTTGGATAAGCAATTCGAAACTGCCCTCGCCAATGCAGATACATCCTGTATCTTTTGTCTGCAGAATTAAATTCAAAACCATCATCGCCATAAAAAACCAGCTTTTTCTGTTTTGGTTTTGAACTTAGGGAATCACTTTGTCCCTGTGCCTCAAAAATCGAAAAAACAGAAAGGAATGAAATTATCTGTACCGTACTTTTGATATAAAGTGGGATCCTGATAAATGAAATCATGGAGATTGTTCATTGGACCCCGTAAATTATTGATTATAAAATTGAAATTAAAAAGTAACGGCAAAATCCACTTCGATAATTTCAGTTATTTTAACGAAATAATATACATAATCCGATGAGATCACGAACTCAAGATTATGGCTAATAGACCATAAGTTTTTCGAGCATCATTTTCGCGCAAGAAGGTATTTTAGACCCTGGTCCAAAAATAGCCGTAACGCCATGTTCATACAAGTAATCATAATCTTGTTGAGGGATAACTCCACCAGCAAAAACCAGGATGTCTGCTCTTCCCAATCTTTTCAATTCATCTATTAATTGAGGAATGAGGGTTTTATGTCCACCGGCTAACGATGACGCCCCGACAAAATTTACATCATTTTCCATTGCCTGACGGGCAACTTCTTCGGGAGTCTGGAATAATGGACCAACGTCTACATCAAAACCCATATCGGCAAAAGATGTTGCTATGACTTTAGCTCCACGATCATGACCATCCTGACCCATTTTTGCGATCATAATGCGAGGCCTTCGACCTTCTTCTTCAGCAAATTTATCAGTAAGATCCAAAACGGCCTTGAAGTCTTTGTCTTTCGATGATTCGCTTGAATAGACTCCTGAGATAGTTCGTACGGTGGCTTTGTGTCTGCCAAAGACCTCTTCCATAGCTTCTGATATTTCACCCAGGGTAGCTCGTTTTCTGGCAGCTTCTATGGCAAATTCCAGTAAATTGCCTTCTCCTGACCTTGCACATTCTGTTAGGGCTTTCAAAGCCTGGCTGACCGCATCATCATCTCTTTCTGTTTTCAACTTCTTCAACCTGGCCAATTGGGAAGTTCTGACGACTGCATTGTCTACTTCAAGCACATCGAAGTCAGTCTTTTCATTTACCTGGAATTTATTAACGCCGACTAAAATATCTTTCCCGGAATCAATCCTTGCCTGTTTTCGTGCTGCAGCTTCTTCGATTCGCATCTTAGGAATTCCGGTTTCTATTGCTTTTGCCATTCCACCCAACTCCTCAATCTCCTGAATATGTTCCCATGCTTTTTTGGCGAGTTCATTGGTCAGGTATTCCACATAGTAAGACCCTCCCCATGGATCCACTACTTTAGTCATGTTGGTTTCATCCTGAATATATAACTGGGTATTTCTGGCAATCCTTGCTGAAAAATCAGTCGGCAGGGCAATTGCTTCATCCAGGGCATTTGTATGCAGTGACTGAGTATGTCCACAAGCGGCCGCCATTGCTTCAATACATGTTCTTGCAACATTATTATAAGGGTCCTGTTCGCTCAGACTCCATCCCGAAGTTTGGGAGTGCGTTCTTAGCGCCATGGATTTTGGGTTTTGCGGATTGAACTGTTTCACAATTTTTGCCCACAACATTCTTCCTGCTCTCATCTTTGCTATTTCCATGAAATGGTTCATTCCAATTGCCCAAAAGAATGATAGACGTGGAGCGAAATCATCAATTTTCAATCCGGCGTCTAACCCGGTTCGAATGTATTCCAGGCCATCGGCCAATGTATAGGCCAATTCAATATCGGCCGTAGCCCCGGCTTCCTGCATATGATATCCTGAAATGGAAATGGAATTGAATTTTGGCATGTTTTTACTCGTATAGCCAAAAATATCTCCAATGATCTTCATGGAAGGTTTGGGAGGGTAGATATATGTATTGCGAACCATGAATTCTTTCAGAATATCATTCTGGATGGTTCCACTTAGTTTATCCATACTCACACCTTGTTCTTCCGCTGCAACTATATAAAACGCCATGATGGGAATAACTGCTCCATTCATGGTCATGCTCACGGACATCTTATCCAATGGGATCTCATCAAACAGGATCTTCATGTCAAGTATGGAATCGATTGCCACACCGGCCTTTCCAACGTCGCCGACTACCCTGGGATGGTCCGAATCATAACCCCGGTGTGTAGCCAGGTCAAATGCAACCGAGAGGCCTTTTTGTCCGGCAGCAAGATTCCTTCGATAGAATGCGTTTGATTCTTCTGCTGTAGAAAAACCGGCATACTGCCGAATGGTCCATGGCCGGGTAACATACATGGTTGAATAGGGCCCGCGAAGATAGGGAGGGATTCCGGCTGAGAATTGCAGATGTTCCAGGCTTTTCCAATCGTCTTGATTGAATGTGGGTTTTACTGTAATCTTTTCAGCAGTTTCCCAAGCCGTACTTTTTGCGTGATTTTCCGGTTGAGATGTACTATGCTGATCGAGTTTTATATTTGAAAAATCTGGTTTCATCGCAATTAATTAATTTATTGTTCCAAGTAATTCATTCTGGAGACCAGAAATGAATTCCACAACATCCGTTTTCATATGAATAAAGGAATCAAGTCCCGACTTTAATAATTCATCGACGAGATCGGCCGGATATCCGGCAAGTATCAATTTTTTATTGGCAGAGTTCTTTCTAAATGTCTCAATAAATTGCTTAGCTCTTTCATGGTAGTCAGGATCTGATGAACAAATCACAACAATATCAGCATCGCTTTCAGCACTCTTTATTGCACATCTTTCGGTGTCTTCATCATAAAATTCTCCCAAAATTTCAAACCCGGCTGTTCCGAAGAATTCAGAAGAAAATGAAGCCCTTGCTTTTCTCATTGCTAAATTACCAAAGCACGCCAGATAAACCTTTGGAAGTGAACCAACCTTTTCAAAATGTTGCTGTGTCCTTTGTCTCAGTCGTTCAAAAGATTCCGTAGATCTATTTGATTTAAGTAATTGGATATCTGTGTTTTGATCATCAATATTTAAATCATTCTTGTAACTGATTTTTTCCTCCGGATCAGGATATTTATTTGTCCCGACATAAACCCTTTTCCTTGTAGAAATATCCGTCTGTTTTTTTGATGATAATTCGCCAATTAGTTTCTGAATAGTCTCGTCTTTAAATGCCTGAATGTATCCACCTTTTGCTTCTATTTCCTGAAACAATTTTAACGCATTTTCAGCAATCTCCCTGGTAAGGTTTTCTATATAATAGGAACCTGCAGATGGGTCGACAACTTTATCAAAATAGGATTCCTCTTTCAGGATGTTAGAAATATTTAAAGCTACCCGATAGCTGAATTTATCAGGATCCCGATAGGAACTATCGTGGGGTTGGATCAACAAAGCATCACACCCACCCAAAATTGCGGACATCGATTCCGTTGTATTTCTTAGCATATTGACATTGGGGTCGTAAAGTGTTTTGGACCAATCAGAATTCGAACTTAAAATATGAATATGTGGTGGTTCACCGTCGTATTGGGTTAAGATAGCAGACGCGAGTTTCCTAAACGCCTTCAATTTGGCAATTTCAAAGAAATAATCCCCACCAATAGCCAGGTGAAATCCTAACTCAGGTAGCAGATCTTTTATGTATAAACCTCTTTCGGAAAGCTGATCCAGGATGGCAACTACCTTATTTAGCGTAAAAGCCAATTCCTGAATAATTCCGGAACCAGAGTTAACAAAAGAATGAGAATTGAATATCAATCCCCGAAAGTCTTTTGCTTCACTGGTAAGCTGTACCTGTCTGGCCAGCTCATCAAAGTCAGCATTCTGCCCTGAAACGGACCACTCGCCAAGGATATCAGTTTCAATAAATCCTGAGATCTTTTCGAGTGAGATATCCTGGGACTTGAGATAATCAAAATAATTTCTGACAAAGCTTGGGGAAGGATATGATAGCTGAAAAGCTATCTTAACTAATGATGGATCAAGATCTTTTAGCAGTAGACCAAAATCCACCTTATCGACCTGATCGACTTTGAAAAGGAATCCATTGGCATCAAAGTCCAGCATTTTTCTGGCTAACTGGTTTGATTGAACCGGATCTGCCACATTAATCTGGACAAAATTACTCCATTTTCTTTCCTTTCCAGGAAGCTGGAATTTTTCCAGTTCTATTTCATTCAGATCCTCTTTAGTATAAAAAGGTTGAATGAGAATATTTTCATCCGTTTTCCAAACCAGTTTCCGGTCAAAATCTTCTCCCTTCAGGTCTGAAATAGCCTTTTCTTTCCAAGCTTCCCTGGAAACAGGTTCAAATTCTTCAAATAATTTTAATGGCTTTGCCATATGTGAAATTTTAATAGTTATTACAGCCGCTTAATTTATACATTTTATATGCACAAATGATCTTACTTTTTAATTTATTATCAATTTTGCATTCTGTAAGAATCCAAATCGATTAATTTTCAATGCTGAACTTCAGGTATACTCAAATTGTTAAACGAATAAAAGCCATTTCCAAAACGTTCATGAGCAGCTTTTTCCAGATTCTCCCTTGCTGAAGGATGTGCTACATCAATCAATGCTTTAGCTCTTTGTGCAAGATTCCTGCCTTTTAATTCTGCAACACCAAATTCCGTAACGACATATTGAGCATGTGCACGTGTAGTTACAACACCGGCACCCTCTTTCAATGTAGGGACTATTTTTGAAAAACCTTTACCTGTTGTGGAAGGTAATGCACAGATAGCTTTTCCCCCTTTTGACAGGGCTGCCCCACGCATGAAGTCCATTTGTCCGCCAACTCCTGAATACATTTTTGTTCCTATACTGTCCGCACAGATTTGACCGGTCAGATCAACTTCGATGGCAGAATTGATGGCTATTACCTTAGGATTTTGCCTGATAACAGCAGTGTCATTCACAAAAGAAACATCCAGCATCATGACTTCGGGATTATCATCCATAAAGTCATAGAGTTTTCTAGTTCCCATGGCAAAACTGGAGACTAATTTATGCGGCATAATCTTCTTTTTTGCCCCATTGATTACTCCCATACCAATCAATGGAAGGATGCCTTCTGAAAACATTTCTGTATGAACACCAAGATTCTTGTGATTGGTCAGGCAGCTCAAAACCGAATTTGGAATACCTCCAATTCCCATTTGTAGTGTAGAACCATCTTCAATCATATTGGCGATGTACTTTCCAATGCTTGACTCCTCCTGGGTAGGTTCTCCAAGGTTTAGCTCGTATAGTGGTTCATTTACATTAACACAAGCATCTATCTGATCAACATGAATGATGCCATCTCCCATAGTTCGTGGCATATGAGGATTGATTTGAGCGATGATCGTCTTGGCTGTTTCAATACCTCCCACCATTACATCTACGGAAACTCCCAATGAGCAATTACCATGCTTATCGGGCGGAGAAACGTTCAGTAGAACGACATCCAATGGAATTGTTCCATTTCTGAATAAATGAGGAATATCACTTAGAAAGACCGGATTGTACTGCGCACTACCCAGTTGAACATATTTCCGGGCATTCGCCCCAATAAAAAAACAATTGGTCTTAAAACTATCACAATACTCCGGCTTGGCATAATCAATGTATCCTTCTGTGTGAATGTGAAGGAGTTCCACATTCTTTAATTCCGATGCCCTACCAACCATTGCTTTTAAAAGGGTTTGTGGAGTCGCGGATGCAGCATGAACCAACACCTTATCTCCTGATTTTATCAATTTTACAGCTTCTTCTGCGCTCATATATTTACACATGATTGAAAAATTTGAATTGTTTAACCTAAGAAACTTAATAATATACCTGCAGCAACAGCACTACCAATCACACCTGAAACATTCGGAGCCATTGCATGCATTAATAAATGATTGCTTTTATCATATCTTAAACCTTCCACCTGAACGACTCTGGCACTATCAGGTACGGCTGATACACCAGCCGCACCAATCAGAGGATTGATCTTGTTTTCTCCTTTAAGGAATAAATTCATGATCTTGGCGAAAATCAATCCACCCATTGTAGCGACAATAAAGGAAGCAGCGCCAAGAAAGAAGATTTTCATGGAGTCCCAGGTAAGAAAGATATCTGCCTGTGTGGAAGCTCCCACTGTCATTCCTAATAGAATGGTAACAATGTCTATCATTTTTGTTCGGGCAGTATCTGCCAACCTCTCAGTTCTACCGGATTCTTTTAGTATATTTCCAAAGAACAACATACCCAAAAGAGGTAATGCTGATGGAGCAATAAATGTGGTCAACAAAAGACCTACTATCGGAAACATGATTTTCTCCCTTTTTGAAACTGCGCGAGGAGGTTTCATCCTGATTACTCTTTCCTTTTTTGAGATCAGCAATCGCATGATCGGAGGTTGAATAACAGGAACCAATGCCATGTAGGAATAAGCAGCTATGGCAATTGGGCCAATTAAATTGGTTGTTCCGTTCAAACCGTTGGCCAGTTTGGAAGATAAAAAGATTGCGGTTGGTCCATCAGCACCACCGATGATCCCGATAGCGCCCGCTTCTGAAAGTGAAAATCCCAGCAAAATTGCTCCAATGAAGGTAAGAAATACACCAATTTGAGCGGCTGCTCCTAAAAGCATCAATTTTGGATTTGAGATAAGGGATGAAAAATCAGTCATGGCTCCGATCCCCAAAAAGATCAAAGGAGGATACACACCCTTTACGACTCCAAAATACAGGTAATTTAATACAGAACCACTTTCATAAATGCCAATCTGATTTCCAGCTACAAAAGGAATATTTCCAATTAAAATTCCAGTACCAATGGGGATGAGCAAAAGCGGCTCATAATCATATTGGATGGCAAGGTAGATAAATATCAAACCGACGACGATCATGATAAAATGACCAAGGGTCACATTGGCAAAGCCTGTATAGCTCATAAATACGGATATGCCGTGAAGGGCTTCCTGGATAATTCCTCCAAATTCATCATTTTCTACTTCGGCAGCAGGTCCATTGCTGACCTGAGCCAACAAAAAACCAGCGGAAACCAGGATAAACAGGATGATAATGGCATTTTTAACTATTTTTTTCATGATATTCCTGCTATCCGATTTCCATCAATACATCTCCCTGCAATACACTTTCACCAGCCTTCTTATGGATTTTCAGAATAGTACCTGAAGATTCAGCCAGTATGGTATTTTCCATTTTCATTGCTTCAAGTATGATGAGTTCATCACCTGTTTTTACATGGGCACCTTCTGAGGCCATTACCTTAAGTATGACTCCCGGAAGTGGCGCAGTAATGGTTTTTGTTGATTTTTGAGTTTTTAAAGGTTCAACCCCCTGAACTGGCTTGGGTTCTGTGCGAATGAGTGTGGGGGTTTTAGAAGTCTTTACTTCGGTTTCCATTTCAACATTGTAAAATGATCCGTTGACTTCCAGTTGAATTTGATTTCCTTCAGCGCTTTTGACATTTATATGATAGGAATTCCCATTTATTTTTAATTTATAATTTTTCATCTCACTAATATTGTTTCTTTGGATTGATCATTACCTGACTTGGTGAGTCACATAAATTTTAGAACTCCACGGTGAATAGACCTTTGGCGACTGGCTAATCGTTATGATTGCATTCTCATCGTCATGTGTCTCTTCAAGAAAAACATATATAGCCGAACAGATAGCTGCCATTTCTTCCCCGCTTTGAAAGTTGTCTTTTGACTTTTCTGTTTCTGTTGAAACCCGGACCTCCTTCTGCTTGATGATGTGTTTGATCAGGTTAGGAATACCATACTCAAATACAAGGTAGAGGAGTAAAAGTGAAAGAAATACAATCCCCATTCCTATGGCTAGTATAACTACGCCTTCCTGCATCGGTGTGCTAATAAGTATCATGGCGATTAACTATAAAGGTATGTTACAATGTTTCTTAGGCGGATTCATTTCTTTCTTTGTAGAAAGAGCTTCCAGCGCCCGGATAATCCTGAACCTTGTGTTCCTGGGTTCAATAATGTCATCGATAAAGCCATATTTTGCCGCCTGATAAGGGTTGGCAAACTTTTCAATGTATTCAGACTCTTTTGCCTGGATGTATTTGGATTTTTCTTCATCGCTTTCAATTTTAGCAATGTTTCTTCCTTCCAGTACTTCGATCGCGCCTTTTGCACCCATAACTGCAATTTCTGCAGTAGGCCATGCATAATTCATATCCCCACGAAGCTGTTTGCAGCTCATCACATCGTGTGCTCCTCCATAAGATTTTCTAAGGGTAATTGTTACTTTAGGAACTGTTGCCTCGCCATATGCATAAAGCAATTTAGCACCATGAATAATGATTCCTCCGTATTCCTGTGAGCTTCCTGGCAGGAATCCGGGTACATCTACAAATGTTACCAGTGATATATTAAAGGCGTCGCAGAATCGAACAAATCGAGCTGCTTTCCTTGATGCATCAATATCCAATACCCCTGCTAAAAACATGGGTTGGTTGGCAACAATACCCACAGGCCTTCCATTATACCTGGCAAAACCAATGACGATGTTTTTGGCATAGTTTCGCTGGATTTCAAGAAAGTCCCCACCATCTACTGTTAAGCGAATGACATCTTTAACATTATATGGTTTATTTGGATTGTCAGGTATGATTTCGTTTAAGCTGTCTTCTAACCGGTCAATTGGATCAGTGTTTTTGATGACTGGAGGGTCCTCAAGATTGTTTTGTGGAAGATAGCTTATAAGTTTGCGAATCAGAAGGATACCTTCTTCCTCAGTTTCGGTTAAGAAATGTGTTATGCCTGATTTGGTGGCGTGAACATTTGCGCCTCCAAGGTCTTCGGTTGAGATGATTTCACCCGTAACGGTTTGCACAACTTTCGGACCGGTCACAAACATATATGAAGTCCTTTCCGTCATGGTAATAAAATCCGTTAGGGCAGGGGAGTAAACTGCTCCACCGGCACAAGGACCAAAAATGGCTGATATCTGCGGGACCACGCCGGAAGCAAGTATATTCCTTTGAAAGATCTCCGCATAACCGGCCAATGACCGGACACCTTCCTGGATACGGGCTCCACCCGAATCATTTAAACCAATGACCGGGGCGCCAATTTTCATTGCCTGGTCGATGATTTTACAAATCTTCAAAGCAAATGTCTCCGATAGGGACCCGCCAAATACGGTGAAATCCTGCGAGAAAACAAAAACGATGCGTCCGTCAATGGTCCCACGACCTGTTACTACACCATCGGAGTAATACTTTTCTTTATCAAGACCAAATGAAAAAGTACGATGTGTAACAAACATATCGTACTCTTCAAAACTTCCTTCATCAAGGAGCAGGTTGATTCTCTCCCTGGCTGTTAACTTTCCTTTTTCATGTTGGGCGTCGATTCGCTTTTCTCCACCACCTAAACGGGCCTCTTCTCGTTTGTCAACCAAAGCCCTTATTTTTTCAGTATTAAGTGACATATCTGGTTTTTGATTTATTGTTTTTTACCGTTTATTAGTTTTGACCATCCGGTCAGGTCTTTTTTTCACATAATTCTGTCAGTACACCAAGCGTAGATTTTGGATGTAAAAAGGCGATATCTAATCCTTCGGCCCCTTTTCTTGGCGTTTTGTCAATTAAAAGGATCTCATCATTCTCAGCCTTTTCCAGTTGTTTTTCTAAATTATCAACAGCAAAAGCTATGTGATGTACTCCTTCTCCTCTTTTTTCAATGAATCTGCCGATAGGACCATCTGGAGAAGTGCTTTCAAGTAACTCTAGTTTTGTTTGTCCAATCTTAAAAAATGCGGTTTTAACTTTCTGATCCAGAACTTCCTCAACAGAATAACATTTAAGACCCAGCTTGTTTTCATAAAATTTGATTGCTGATTCCAGGTCCTTCACTGCTATGCCGATGTGTTCAATATAATTTAACTCCATTTGATTGATCTTTTAATTTATTTTAATAGGTTCACTTCATAATTTACACATTTTTCTTTCATTGATTATGTGCGAAATTTACCCATCAATGGGTTCATCAAACCTGCTTTTTATCAGGTTTTTGTATAATTTTTATCATGAAAAAATCGGGAAGTATCTTTCGTAAGAGTCGTTTAAATCCGGATCAATATGTTCAGGGGATCCTGGAAGGAGACAGGATTATTCTTAGCAAAGCTATCACACTCGTGGAAAGTAAACTTTACGAAGACAACTACCTGGCAGAACAGGTTTTAGGAGAATTACTTCCTTCTACCGGAAATTCTCTGCGAATTGGAATTACTGGAGTTCCCGGGGTTGGCAAAAGCTCTTTCATAGAATCCTTTGGAAAATACCTCACTTCAAAAGGGAAAAAAATAGCCGTGCTGACCATTGATCCATCCAGTCAGCGCTCACAGGGAAGTATTCTGGGAGATAAGACGAGAATGGAAGAGCTGTCTAATGATCCCTTGGCATTTATCCGTCCGTCAGCTTCAGGAAATACTTTAGGAGGAGTGAATTCCCGCACGAGAGAAACCATGCTCATGTGTGAAGCGGCGGGTTTTGAAATCATCATCGTCGAAACAGTAGGAGTGGGGCAAAGCGAAACAACTGTTAAAGGGATGGTTGATTTCTTTTTACTATTAATGCTTTCGGGTGCCGGTGATGAGCTTCAGGGAATCAAAAAAGGCATCATGGAAATGGCTGACGCTATTGCTATTAACAAAGCCGATGGCGATAATATCAGGAAAAGCGAAATAGCTAAACGGGAATATCAGAATGCTTTACACATGTTTCCTCCCAGTGAAAATGGATGGTATCCCCAGGTTCTTACGTGTTCTGCGTTAAACGGAGCAGGAATTCCTGAAATCTGGAAACTGATAGAAAATTTTCAAACTGAAATGAAAAGAAAAGGATACTTCCAAAGTAACCGACAACAGCAGAATGTCTCCTGGATGAAAGAAACCATTTCTTATAACCTGCAAGCCGATTTTTATAATAATGAGAAAATCAGGAAATTATTGGATTTTAAACTTCAACAAGTAGAAAGCGAAAAATTGCCTGCCATCACTGCTGCCAAAGAACTTTTGGACCTTTTTTATTCTGGAAAATAGTCATTGCAACTTCGTTCCGAAATCAATCGAACTTTTTCCCGTGTAAGGAAACTACCCTTATTGAAACAATAATCTTACGATAAGCTGATTTTCAACGATCAGAAAGAAACTAACTCTTTCAAAAGGAAATTACCAGCAATTTTTTAGCACAATTATTCCAAAATGAAGAATCAATTACATGGTCTGACTGCATTTAGTTTGAATTCATAGTTACTCCAACAATCTTCGCATCATTAAACCTTAGCGTAACTGGGATAAATTATGAAGACGAAAATTTTAATTTTAATTATTTTTTTAGCGTCTGTGCATTTTTCCAAAGCACAGGTCAGACCACACATCGGGGTCTCTACGGCTATTAATACCACTATATTATTTGATGAAGGTTTGAATACGGATCCTCAGTATATATCTGTCAGGACATATGAAATGACACCTATTGGATTTTCATTTGGTGTGGACTTTTCGAAAAAATTCGGATTGCAACTTGAGTCGATCATGGGACAGCAGGAAATGATTTTCGAAATGGTAGATGCTGTTAAAACTTCAGTTGGTGAAAGAAAACTCGATATGAGCTATTTACACCTGCCACTTTTAATGCGATTTATGGGTGGGGGTGATAAAAGAGCCAGAATGAATTTTAATTTCGGACCTCAACTTTCCATCCTCAACTCGGGAATTGAAAATTTCGACGTGACGCAGCCAAATGCTGTACTGGAAATTCCTGAAGGAGCCATCGATGACCTTCCCGAAGGAACCGTTGATAATGGGGACGGCACCTACACCATGCCAGGTGAATTACCCCAGGAAGGATTTAGCACTGCACTTTTGAAAAAGAATGCCGATAGCCAAATTGAATCATTCAAAAATAAAGAATTTCACCTGGTAGGTGGGCTTGGGCTGGATATTGATTTTAGTAAGCATCTGTACCTGGGAATGAACGTCAGGGCCGATTATTCATTTACCGATATGAGAAATGGCGAATTGATCGAGCAAATTAAGCGTGGATCTCTGACAGATATCGCAAATAACCGATCAACTCTAACATTAAGCGCCCAAATCAGTTTAAACTTTATGATAGGTGGAACGAGATCTCACAACAAAAAATTAATGGAGCAAGAGGGAGAAGCAGATTTTAGATAGAATTTAAATAGGTTACGGTGTAAATACTTAAGAGCAGGCTTTTTAGTCTGCTTTTTTTATTTTTATATTTCGTTCGTTGTATTTTTAACTACTGACAATCACAATTAACTATGAAAAAATTATTGGCTGCTATTTTTTTAGCTCTTCTATGCAATTTTTCTTATGCCCAGGATATCTCAAGTTCACTTTTATGGAAAATATCGGGACCTGAGCTGGAAGAACCATCCTACTTATATGGAACCATTCATTTAATCTGTCAGAATGAAGTTGTGATTTCAGAAACGATGAAAGCTGCTTTTGACAGTACAGACCAGTTGATCATGGAACTGGACATGGACAACCCCAATCTGCAAACTGAAATGCAACAATACTCTTTTAATAAAAACAGCGAGAATATCATTGACCTTTTATCGGAGGATGATATTGTTGTGGTTGATAGTTTTCTAAGACAAAACTACAATACTGAGCTCGCTCAGATCGGCATTTTTAAACCTCAGGTATTATCTTCGATGATCATGATGAAAATCCTGCCCTGTGAGCGAGTCGGTTCTCTGGAATTTGAACTCTTGAGAATGGCAGCTGCAAGGGAGATTGAGGTGATAGGATTGGAGACTGTGAGATATCAAATGTCATTATTCGATTCTATTCCCAGAACTGAGCAGGTGAAGTGGATGGTAGAAATGGTCAAAGACCTGGACGAATCAAAAAAGGAATTGGTGGAATTGACCAAAATTTACCAGGAGCAGGATATTGATAAAATATATGAGCACACAACTGAATTGCCGGAGTATGCTGAATATGAGGGATTGTTTTTATCCAATCGTAACTTAAATTGGATACCGATCATAGAAGAAAATATCAAGAAGATGTCATCATTTATAGCTGTAGGAGCGGGTCATTTGGGTTCAGACATGGGAGTTGTGAAGCTACTTCACGATAAGGGATACATCCTTGAGCCTATTTACATGGAATAATTACCTCTAATCTTTAATGTAATCCGGCCCCGGACTTATGCAGGTCCATCCACCATCCACAACTATCGTCTGACCGGTTATATGGCTTGCCTCGTCGGATGCCAGGAATTTTGCAGTGTTGGCAATATCATTAGTTGTCGCTGGTTCACCCAGTGGAGTTAGTTTGGACCATTTTGATTGATATTCTCTATCCTCCATCGTTCTCTCAGTAATGGTGGCCCCGGGAGCAATTGCATTTATGGTTATGCCATGCTCGGACAATTCAATAACCAAATTTCGGGTAAGAGTTTCCAGAGCCCCCTTTGTCATACCGTAGGCAGATAAATCGATATGCGCCCTTCTTCCAACGACAGATGAGGTCACAATGATCCTTCCTTTCGTTTGATGTTTGATCATCTTTTTAGCGGCATGTTGAATCAGAAAAAATGTTCCTTCAATATTGATCCTTATTACTTCACGAAGTTCAGCTGGTGTTATGGATAAAAAATCTCGGAAAAATGAATATCCTGCATTGGCAATAACAATATCCAGATGGTCAAATCTTTCTTCAATCTCCCTAAACGTTCTTTCAATGAACTCGACATCGCCGGCATCGCCAGGGAAAGGAAAGCAATTTGTGAGATTCTTATCAATTAATTGAGCCGCCTTTAAGCATAGGTTTTTATCCAGATCATTTAATAAAATGGTTGCACCTTCCAGATGGAATTGTCTGGCTATTTCAAATCCAATTCCGGATCCAGCACCGGTTATGAGAGCTATTTTGCCATTTAATATGCCCATTACAGTCTAATTTCTTCCTTTTTGGCAGAGAGCTTTTTCTGATATCTTCCCTGGACAATATCTGTAAGCACTAAAGTGAAAATGACAAAGTAAAAAGTTGTCTTACTCATAGGCGTTATTTCATTACCAAATAGATGTAAATGTGCCAAATGACCCCCTTCTGTTAGTAGCATGATTCCGACAATAAATAGTATAAATAATCCTAAAACCTCATACATCCTGTTTTTCTGTAGGAAAGTAGCCACTTTGTCAGAAAGCCATATCATCAACAATCCTCCGATCACAATTGCGGTTGCCATTACCCAAAATACTTTCGTCAATGCCATGGCGCTTAGAATTGAATCAAATGAAAATACGAGGTTCATTAACACAATCCAGAAAATAATATTGCCAATTGAACTTGGTTTTTTCTTCATATCAATATGTTCTTCAAGGGAGATCATATGCCAGATTTCCTTTGTAGCAGTATAAATAATGAACACTCCGCCACCCAGAACTATTGTGCTGTGTACATTGAATTCTCCCTCAAAAATATTGTTCAAGTGGATGGATAGAAATGGCTCTTTGAAATAGTCTATCAGGGATATTAATGCAAACAAGAGCCCAATTCTTAAAAATATCGCTACTCCAATTCCCAGCTGGCGGACAAATTTTTGTTTTTCAACCGGAGCTCTTTTCGATTCAAGGGAAATATAAAGAAGATTGTCAAATCCAAGCACAGCCTGCAACAAGATCAGCAATCCAAGAGAGACTAAGTTATCAACCATTTTATGTTATGTTTAGGGTGTTCGAATCTAAAGGATGCCAATATAAATATATCGGCTATGATTGTAAATATTGGAAAGTATTTCTGTAAAAGCTCTTCTTCCGAATAATAAATGACTAATAAGAATGTTTGTTCTTTTAATGACGACATCCGTCAGTCAAAATTGAAGTATTCCAAGGTGCCAAGGGAGTTGATCTAACAAAATTTTCATATTTGTACATGCGAAAATGTTAGAGAATTACACTTAGGATTAACCAAATGTTAAAAAATAACGTCTGATTTAACAAAAAGATTAAAAAAATAGCTCGGTTATCTATAAATGCTTTTATTTTTGACTTTTAAAAGTTAAGCAGTGAAATTGCACACATGAATTAAATTGATAATTATAAGCATCGATGGTTATGAAAACAGCTAAATCAAATTACTTAAGGATATTTCTTACGGGGTTAATTATTCTCATGTCCGTTGGCCTTACAAATATTGCCTTTTCCCAGGATGAAGAAGAAGATCGGGGCCCGCAAGACTTAGCAACTCAATTCGATGAGCTAAAAGAGAATTCTGAAAGCTACAATGCATATAAAGTAATTAAAACTTCCCGGTTGAATAGTTTTTGGAAAGAGGTAGTTGACTCTTTGAATGGATATCGTCGGGACTTGGTTGGATCCGGCAAAGAGATCGCGCAACTAAATAGCAAAATCAATCAATTAACAGCAGAGGTTGATAACTTGAAAATCAAGCTGGATGAGAGTGAAGCCAGAAATAGTACAATAGGCTTTCTTGGTATGGAAATTAATAAAAGCGTTTATAATACAATTGTCTGGTCAATCATGGGAGGGCTTGTTTTTCTGACCATCAGCATGTTTCTCGCATTTAAAAACAATAAAGTTGTGACAAGAAAAGCTAAAAAGGATTACCAGGATGTACTCCACGAGTTTGAGGAATACAGAAAAACTTCCAGGGAAAAACAAATGAAGCTTGGTCGCGAATTGCAAACGGAAAGAAATAAACTTGAAGAAATCAAAGACAGGTTAGGGAAAGCTGAAAAACTTCATTCAAAATAGATATTCACAAGAATTTCAATTTCGTCACCCTTCAAAAAGTTTTTAATGAATGGTTTTAGTAATTTTCTTAAAAAAACCAGATGTTAATCGATCAAAAAGTAAACACGAAAGCCATCACTTTTTAAATAAAACATTAAAATAGTATTATATTTCTCACGCCTTTTTTATTTTCAGTTTTTTAACTAATTCATCAATTAATCACGGGTTTTTTAAATGACGCTGACTGCCATAGTTACGTACTTCCATTTTATAGCGATCATATTGCTTTTTGTTTCTTTATCCTTTGAAAAGCTACTTTTCAAGAAAGAAATAGACCTGAAAACAGCCAAAAAAATAGTAAGCGTAGATGGTTTTTATGGTTTGTCAGCCGTGCTAATTCTTATCACAGGACTATTGAAATATACTCTTTATGGTAAAGGAATGGCCTATTATAATCATAATTACCTGATGTGGATTAAGCTTTCTCTTTTTTTGATCATTGGGATTTTATCGATCAAACCGACGATCTATTTTTTGAAATGGCGTAAAAATATTCGTGAGGGAATACCCATTGTTATAGCCGAAAAAGATTATAAAAAGATCAGTATGACAATCCATATTGAATTGACATTGGTTATTCTGATCCCCTTACTGGCAACATTTCTGGCGAGAGGATTTGGGTACTTCCAATAAGGAGAAGTTTTGAGGTTTACTATTTCCAATTATTCATCATTAACATGTATCCGTCGCATTGGTGATTTTTTTGAGAATATTCCTCTGTTTATTGGAATATTATTTTAATACTTTGCATAATTAATTTTTTTGGCATGTTCAGACAATTTACACTGGTAGGTTTTCTACTGATTATCTCACTTCCTGTTTTTAGCCAGGACAAACTTATGTCCATTTTGGCTGAGGAAATGAAGAGGGAAATGCAGGAGTTTAGTTCAATAGAACGAGCGCCTTACTACATGGAATATAGGGTGAGCGATTTTGAAACCTATAACATCAACACATCATTTGGCAGTTTGATATCATCAGACAGTTACACCAACCGGGTTTTTACCGGGGATCTTCGCATTGGTGATTATGAATTGGATAATACTCATGAAGTTTTTGGATTTTCAGGAGGATACCAAAGCTATTCCAGTAGTTCTGTGCCCTTACCCGTTGAAAATGATCCAATGGCCATCAAACAAATGATATGGTTAACAATGGACCAGGGATATAAAGCTACACTGGAACAATATAAGATGGTGTTGAATGCCGAAGAAGTAAAAGAAAATGAGGAAAAGATTGATTTTACAAAAGAAGAAATATCCGTTTATTCTGAAGCTCCGCTGATTGCAGAATCCATTGATACTAAAGAGTGGGAGGGAGTTTTAAAACGAATTTCATCACTATTTAAGGACAATGAGTTTATCATGGATGGTGATGCAAATCTACAGGTCAGCCTCGAAAGAAGGTACTTTATCTCTAGTGAAGGCACCAGGATCATTCAGAATTTTCCTATTGTAAATCTTTCAATAGTTGCCAGTATTTTATCAGATGATGGAAATATTCTCCCACTTTACATTTCCTATGATGCACGAACAATCAAAAACCTTCCCGAGGAAACTCAGTTGATTGACGATGCAAAAGAGCTTATCAGAAAGTTAGAACAATTAAGAAATTCACAAGTTGCTGAGCCATATTCCGGCCCAGCCATCTTCTCTCCACGGGTATCTGGAGTGTTTTTTCATGAAATCTTTGGACATAGAGTCGAAGGACATCGATTGAAAGACGAAAGTGATGGCCAAACCTTTAAAAACAAAGTCAATTCACAGGTTTTGCCTAAGTTTATGAGTGTGATTTCTGATCCAACCAGGAGAAAATTTGGTGATGCTGAATTAACCGGCTACTATGAATATGATGATCAGGGAGTCAAAGCCCAAAAAGTTACCCTGGTAGAAAATGGAATATTAGAAAACTTTTTAATGTCAAGGACACCGCTCCTAACGTTTGAAAAATCCAATGGGCATGGTCGGGCAACAGCAGGTTATATCCCGGTTTCCAGGCAATCCAATCTGATCGTCCAATCGGATAAGGTTAAATCCGAAGACGCTTTAAGAAAGATGCTCATGAAAGAATGTAAGAAGCAGAATAAGGAATTTGGCTACTATTTCAAGGATGTTACCGGTGGTTTTACTACTACAGACAGGTATTCCCCAAATGCTTTTAACATCATGCCAACGGAGGTATATAAAATATATGTCGATGGTCGTCCGGATGAATTGGTTCGTGGAGTGGACATGATCGGTACGCCTTTGACAATGTTTTCTGAGATAAAGGCTGCCGGAGATGTGGTAGAAGTATTTAGTGGTCATTGTGGAGCAGAATCAGGTTTCATTCCCGTTACAGCAGTTGCTCCTTCTCTTTTTGTCAAGAAGATCGAGACACAGAAAAAAATGGAAACGCATATCAAGCAACCGCTATTGGTAAGCCCGGAGTTTGAATTTAAGGAAAGCGAGAAACAGTAGGAAGCATGAAGATTTTTATCAGTACCATATTTTTTTTATCAGCACTGACAATACAATCCCCTGCACAGGAGCTAAGCCCTGCATTAAAAGACAGCATTGAAGGCCATCCAGTCATCAAGGCTATGAGTGATGAAATAGAAAGAAATCTCAGTAGTTTACAGGAAGATGGCTACAGCAAGCCATTTTTTATCGGATACGATGTATCTGATCTGAAATTCAGCTATTCCATGTCCATGCTCGGCGCAGTCATCAATTCTAATTCCACGGAAAGTAGAAGCTGGTCAGCCAGGGTAATTGTAGGCGATTACAAGATTAATGATGAGAATTTTGAAAATAGCTTTAAGTCCTATACGTTCGATCCCGGCTATGCAAATCTTCCGATTGAAAATGATTATTGGGGCATAAGGCGTGTCTTCTGGATTGCTACCAACAACATTTACAAATCTGCTGCCCGGAATTACAAACAGAAGATTCAGAACCTGGAAGAATACAATCAGGAATACCTCTTGCCGGATTTCAGTAAAGAAGAACCTATTTTATATTACGATACTTCTTCCATTTATCAACCAAAAAAGGATGAGATTGATATTTTGACGAGAAACATTTCTGCGGAGTTTAAAAATTACCCCGAGTTTCTTAATTCAGCAGTAATCGGTTACAATGTTTCAGCTAAAAATTATTTTTCAAATAGTGAAGGGACAAAAATGATCGTTCCAATGAGTATGTCCTCTCTTATGATCCAACTTTCCAAAGGGGTAGAAAACATGATGCAAAGTGGTACACTCGTCTATCATCATGACTTATTTGAAAAACTTCCGAAAGAGGAAACGATCAAAGGAGACATACAGAAGATGATTGTCAACATAAGTGAGCTGGATTCACTGGATGAATATAAAGAAGACTACTCTGGCCCGTTGATGCTAAAGGGACAGGCGGTTGCCGAATTTTTCATTGCCAATTTACTTGTTTCAGGCGAGAATGGTTTGATTGCTTCCCGGGAAAGGATGGTGAATAGTACTAAACAAGATTTTGAAAAACATTTTAGAGACTTAAAGAAAGAGTTAGAGGAAAATAAGGAAAAAAAGATAGCAGTTAGCTCCATGCAAGTGGAGGCCTTACCGTTCCTTAGTGAATATGAAGGTACCAGACTAATAGGCGCATTTGATATCGATGGGGAAGGAGTCGTGCCTGATGAACAACTAACCATGATAAAAGATGGAGCTTTGGAAACAAAACTAAACGACAGGGTTCCTACGGCTGGTATCGAGAATTCGAATGGCTACAATAGATTTTATATGATCAATGGTCAGGTTTCAAAGACTATTTCTCCCGGTGTTTTAAAAGTATCATTTTCGAATTCTACTTCCTTGGATTCTCTCGAAATTCTATTGAAAAATGAAGCAAAGGAAGATGAGCTAACACACGGGTTGTATGCAGAGTCTCTTGAACTAACCTCGATGTCAAAGCCAATCATAATCTTTAGGAAAAATTTGGAAAACGGAAATGTTGAACCACTCAATGGTAGTCCACTGCGACTTAACAGAAAAAATATTTTGAAGAAAATCGTTGGGGTTTCCAATACCTATCGAGCATATAATCTGGTATGGTCGGGAAATGCCGGTTCAGTGGGTATGGGGTCTTTTGGTGGAGTGCCAATTTCCATCATTGTTCCTGAAGCCGTTGTCATTAAAGATTTTGACTATACTTCGTATAAGGTGGAGCAGATTGAGGAAGAATCGATAATCAAAGGACCGTTTCAGCAGTAGCTATTCTTTTACAGTTCGAATGCTTTCCGCAATAACCGTAGCAAGGATCAACGCTCCACCGATCAGGGTTTTGTTGGCCGGGATTTCGTTTAACATAAAGTAAGCGAATACCATTCCAAGCAGCGGCTGCACGCTGCTCATGATGCTTACAGCCGTCACCGAAAATTTCTTAAAACTCATCACAAACATAGTGTGTCCCATTGCTGTGGTGATGATGGCGAGGGCTAATAATGGAGGTATTTGTTGCTCAAAATTCTTTGTTTCAAATATAAATAAGACCGGAATTAAGAGAAAGGCATTGATCAAAAGCTGGTAAAACATCAAGGTCATACCGGAGTATTGGGCAATGCTTTTTTTCATTAACAGGTTTCGCAACGAATAAAAGACAGCCGAAGCAAGGCCTATCAATATTCCAATGGTGTATTTATTTTCTATACTGAATTCAGGTACAAGAAAAAAAATCCCTATCAGGACCAGGATAGCAAGAAACAAATTGAAATAGGTAAACTTTGTTTTTAATACGATGGGTTCCAGCAAGGTCGTCATGATCGGATAGGTAAAAAGGGAAAGCATACCTAGCGCAACATTTGATAATTGAAGGGCATAGAAGTAGGTGATCCAATGAATCCCTAGTAAAACCGAACTAATAAAGACAATCCTGAAATGGGGCTTTCGTATGCTTAACGAAACCTTAAATATTTTCAAAAATATCAATAGAAAGATCCCTCCCAAAAAACACCTCGCCCAAATTGCAACGGGAGGGGGAAGCTCAATCATTCTCCCAAAAGTACCTGAAGTTGACATGAACACCATGGCTAAATTAAACTGGAGCAGGTACTTGATATTGTTGTTCATTTTGATGAATAATGGTGAAATATTGTATTGGGCTGCGAAAATCTTTAAGAAATGTCAAATATTGAAACAATTTGCTAAATAATTGCCGGATATTTTGTGATCGGGTATATAATTGGTTTGTTTTGTTTTCAATTTAAAAATAGTCAGATGAGATTGACATCTGTCAGCCGGCAGATCAAGGTTCCCTCAGGCTTATGAAAGATTAAAAATTAAGCTAATGAAAATTGAGAAAAACACAGTAGCAACAGTAACCTATTCTCTGCGAGTTGATGGAGAATTAATCGAAGAAACAGGCAAAGAAAAACCATTGACATTTCTGGCAGGAGTTGGGATGATGATCCCCGGTTTTGAAGGCCAACTAATTGGCAAAAAGCCTGGTGACAATTATGATATCAAAGTTGCCCCTGAGGAAGGCTATGGTCTGGTAAATAAAGAAGCAATCATTGATCTTTCTCTGGATATATTTAAGGTAGATGGAGTATTGCGGGAAGATATGCTTCAGATAGGAAATGTCGTCCCACTCCAGGATCAAAATGGAAACCCACTACAGGGCGTAGTGAAAGAAGTTGGCGATGATACCGTGAAAATGGATTTTAATCACAGACTGGCAGGCAAAGAATTGAGTTTTACAGGTGAGATACTCGAGGTTAGAGAAGCTACTCCTGAAGAAATTGAGCATAAGCATGTTCACGGACCAGGTGGACATCAACATTAATAATAAAAGTCTTCCTAAACTTGTCTGTGCTGGACTTGTTTCAGTATTTCAGGATCATTTGCTCTCGTAATCTGCTTTTATTGATCCTGATGGTTCAGGAAGACCTTTTATTTTTAATATCTACTTCCAAGCACCAATGATGGCTCCCATAATGGTAAAAGCAACGGTCATGTACCCACCATTGATTAGAATATAACGCCAGCTTTTTTGTTCAAACATCGATATCACACCGATAGCCATCAGTACCCACCCGAAACCTGTCAAAAATCCATAAAGAGCGCCCATTTTTAAATCAACAGATGGGTCATTCAGGAAGAATGCCAGGTTGTACGCCATGATCAGAGAGAAGATAAATGACAGGCCAAATACTTTGCCCATATTGGCGCTTTTTAATTGCTCATCGCTAAGCTGACTTTCCTTTTGCCAGGCTTTGCCAAAAATGACCGGCGAATACCACAATCCTCCTAATAAAAAAGTTGATAACGCAGCAACAATTACTGCAAGGTGATTAAGAGTCATATTTTCCATAATATGTTTAATTTAGATGGTTAGTTATTTGGATTATAATATATAAAAGTGAATTGAATTTTTAATTTGAATGAAAAATTCAAAAACTGAAACGGAAAACTATCTGGCTGAATGATCCATAATGAGCGCTGAACCTACTATTGACAGAAGTAAATTATCGATAAAAGTTGATGACAAACTGGTCAGGTTTATCGGCATTCCATTTTTTGGATTGGTCATTCCCAGTGCGACAGGTCTGATCGATCTATCGGCAGGATTAAGCCTTCCTGTTGTCCTTTCTTACTTGTATTATATTTTGACAGCCGGAATTATTTGGGAAGGGAATCGTTTTCTCTTATTCCGGTACTATCATATTATCTTTGATACAGGGTCAGATATTAAGAAATACGTCCTTATCCTGGGGTTGAATATTTTTTACACCCTACCTGTTTCGGCAATTTTGTTATATGCCTGGAAATGGGTAACCGACGCATCACAGGTCCAACCTAATGTATTGTGGATCACCTCTGTTATTATTATCGTATGCGTAATTTTTGTAACAAACATGTACGAAAAAGCGCTGTTGGTTAAACATTCGGAAAATGAGATGTTAAAGTCTGCAAAACTTGAAAAGGATAAAGTACAGGCGGAGCTTGCTGCCCTTAAAAACCAAATAGATCCGCATTTTATGTTCAATGCTTTGAATAGTGTCTCTTACTTAATTGAGAAGGACACGCAGATGGCCCAACAATTTGTGGATAAGCTTGCCGAAGTTTACCGATACATCCTGAAAAGCAAAGAAAAGGATCTCGTATTGCTTGCTGATGAATTGGATTTTATGCACGCTTATGCATCATTAATTAAATTGCGATTTAGAGATGCACTGATACTCGAAGTGGATGCAATCAATAAAACGGGTTCTCAATATTTAATTCCTCCTATATCCATCATGTTTGCTATTGAAAATGCGGTTAAACACAATGAACTCTCCGAAAAAAACAGACTTTATTTAAAAGTTGAATTTTATAATGATAATTTATTGATAATCAATAAATTAAATTTGAGAAATTCTGTTAAGCATTCAACCAGGACAGGCTTGATCAATTTGAATGAACGATTTGAAAGATTGATTGGGAAAGAAATTAACTATGGCGTTGAAGGTGAACAATTCAAACTGGTATTGCCTTTACTTAAACTGCACCTTGCATGAATGTAATTATCGTCGAAGATGAAGCCACCGCAATTCATAAACTCGAGTTATTGCTTGGGAGAATAAACCCTGAAATCAATGTCATTGCCAGATTGAATACAGTCCGGGATACTGCTGACTGGATCCGGCAACACGATCAACCTGAGATAGGCTTCTTTGATATTCAGCTTTCCGATGATCTGTCCTTTGAAATATTCCAACAATGCCAGGTGAATTTTCCGGTCATTTTCATCACAGCATATGATGACTATCTTTTAAAGGCTTTTGAGTTAAACTCTATTCATTATCTACTCAAACCAGTTAATGAGGACAAGCTACGTCAGGCAATTAAAAAATTTAACAATCTAAAGGAGCATTTTATCCATCAAAGAGTAAAAGACCTTCTTTCAGGTTATCCCATTTCAAACCCTTCCAAAAGGAAGATCATTGCCAAAAAAGGTGTTGATTATATCCCGGTTGATATCAATGATGTAGCATACTTTTTCTCTGAGCATAAAATGAGTTTTCTAAAGCGAAAAACCGGAGAACTATTGACCATAGATCAAACGTTAATGGAATTGGAAGAAATGCTCGATTCTACTACTTTTTTTCGGGCCAACCGTCAATATATCGTACACATCAATTCCATTGTCAAATTCCGCTCCGGAGATCAAAGTAAACTTGAATTAGAAGTCTTGCCATCCACTCCAGAAAAGATCAAAGTAGCGAAAGAACGTGCAAGGGAGTTTAAGGAATGGATAAACAGGAGGTGAAAGAAAACTTAGCAACTTCACGAAGTACTCTTCCGGTATTAATCCGGATTACCTACATGCTTGTTGTTTTCTTGTTAAGTTCAAATGTGGTTTTATCCAGTTGCTTTTTACTTAATACCTCCAAATTCTCAAAACTTGAACTCATCTCCAATACTTTGTTGACGGTAATTCTACTCAGAAGACGCAATATACTCCTTGGTAATATCCCTTCTAACCTGATTCTCCACTTCAGGTGTGTTCCTCCATTTAAAGGATCAAGCTCACCCGTTATTTTAGCATTCAACCATCCTTTTTATGCCTAACTGTGAAATAATGGAACGGGCGCCAATCTAGGATATGCTCAATAAAACCTGAATTTGTGCAATGATTGTTTGCAGAAGATCCGGTTCGGCCATGAGGCCGGTCTTTGACTACCCAATTGGATTTGTTACCGGCATACCATTTATTTCGTTTTGTTGGATCGTTCAGCCAATCCCAGATAATAGGAGGAGGGGCAGTAAAGGTGTACTCAAGATTTACGTCGGCATCTTCCGGCTTTATGAAATCCTTTCGATTGGCAGAATATTCCTGATATTTTTCCTCAAAATTTATGCTTATGGTTTCTACCTCTCCAAAATGATCATACTTTTCCATTCCCTTGTAAATGTTTTCCGGACTTAATTCCATTTTGTTCAAACAGATATTAGAGAAAAGCACGTATCCGTTCCATCCGGTAGTCTCTTTTACACTATTTTTCAAAAGCCTATGTGCGAGATTCACACTGGAACCGAATGGTTTAAGCTTTCCGGTCATCTTTTGAAGGACATATTCTCCATAATGAACAATGAACTTCAGGTCGAGTGTTGTAACTGTCTGGCATGCATTGCACGGACAGGTTATATTATGGGCCATTGTCCTTCTTTTGTCACGAAAATTTATATAGCAAGATTCGACAAGTTCCAGCAATAACTCGCCACGTGAAATGTCATTTTCAGAAGCATATAGAAACAGTGCATCGCCCTCAACTTCTGCCAATTGCATGGTTGGGGTCAGTTCTTTTGTGAGGAAACGTATGATTTGATTTAATACAAGCGGAGCATGGGCTAACTCGGTATTGGCCATAAATGCCGTGTATCCTGAAATATCGGCAAGAAGAAGGTAGCCTTTTTGTGGTTGTGCTTCCATGTTTCCATCCACACCTTGGTGTAATGCTTCCATCCATTCAGGTATCCGATACCTAAAAAATGTTTAGCACTTCCTTAATTTAATGAAAACCCGTATCCTTTTCAATAGGCGTGTTGAGGTGTTTACACGGATAAAAGGCAAATAGGATAGCCAGCGATAATTATTTGCACGGCCAAATTTAAACACAAAAACCTTTGCTATCATTATTTAGAAATACTTACTGACTGCAAACCGCAGAAAACTATCATCTCGAATAAAATACAGGAATTCTTCCGGTGCAGATTTAGTAAAGAAACGGCCTTCAAGTTCTATGGTAAAAGTTTCCTTAAACCTCCGGCTTCCTTCGATACTATAAATTTTTGTTGGATAGTGTAAATCAAAGATCGCTACTGCCAAAATCTCGCTATCACTGATGTCATTGAAGCCCAGGCGCATTCCCGTGAAAATATCATGCTGCAAACTGCCAATAGCCAGTTCATCCCTTCCGTCGTATAAGTATTCTCCCAAAATACCAATATCGAGTCCCTTGCCTCCAACATTACCAAAAGTATACTCAAACCCTGCTGCCATGGCATAAAAATTTTTGATGGAATTATTATTGTAGATCCCTTCGTATTTCCAAAGCATCATACCAGTTGTAGCCTGAAGATCCAATCCAACCTGGTGGATCAAGGGATAGAGAGGATCGAAGGCCTGAATATCTTCGATCATGGGTTGGCGACTGTTGCCATAGAAATAGGAGAGCCCCACATCAAATGCCCCAATGTAATTAGACCATCGGAAGGCCACATCCGGGTGATATTTTCCGCTGTTACTTTCAAAAGGGAAATCGTCGCCCTCCAAAACGATTGGTGTTCTAAGTCTTCCTTCCTCACCGGGAAAGGTGATGGTTCGGAAGTAAGGCATAAAAAAAACATCGAAAATACCCAGTTTGTTAGCCAGGGAATAATGAACCATTGGTTGGCCCATCTTTGCTTCTCCATCAAAACTTTCAACTACATCAGTTTGGTTAATGATATTGACAATGTGGGCAGATTCGGTTACACCCCAATAGATTTCTTTTAAACCTACGGATATTTCATGCTGATTGAACACCCCCTGCCAATACAATTCCCTGATATCAAAATGAGTTCTATGATTGTCATGCTGATCAATGCGGCCAAAAAGTGTGGTTTTAAAAGAATATTTCCCTTCTTTCCATTCAACGGAATACTCGGGTTGAAAAGCAATGGAAATGTAATTCTGATGCTGTCCTTCGTATAATCCGGGTTTCAGGAATACCCGGTCTTCAATTTCTACTTCGGCTTTGAAATCGTGAAACGCCTTGTTTTGTCCATACCCGGAAGTCAACAGTATGGATAACATGGCTATTAAAATGAATATTCTTTTCATGTTGGTTTAGCTTTTTATAAGGGAAAAAATTAACAGTCATCCTGAACTTGTTTCAGGATCGTTTTCCTAACGCACCGATACTGAAACGCCAAGGGATCACTATGAAACAAGTTCAAGATGACAATAAACTATCTCCCGGCCCTCACAAGGCTGTTCTGAGAAAAATCCTGGTCCGTCAGTCCGGTCTTGAATGCATAATCCTCGAATACCAACCTGGTCATTTTGCCCGTTTGATGGTTCGTCATGATCATTTCATCTGCACGCCAGTGTTTGTCCAGGTAGAGCTCATAATTTTCATAGGTCAATGTTTTCAGCAAAGCATCTTTTCTGTCATAAAAATCGATCTTTTCAATCCGGTAGGCTTTGCTTTTGTTAAACCAGACGACTTGCCTGGTATACCCGGATTTTTCATCAACCGGATATCTCTCAACGATTTGCAACGTTTCCCCGTCTTTCACCTCATCTTTGATGTACTTGTAGGTGTACTTTTCAACTTCCTGGGACGAGAGGTCTTCATAAGCAAATTCACTTCCCATAAATGGTCCCGATTTGTTATCGGACGATATCCTCTTAACTCTTTTCACAGCGGGTAAATAGAGCCACTGATCATCCGAGCCTTCTTTATGGGTAAAAGTCAGAGTGGAAGTCCCTTTTACATCTAGTGGACTGTTGAACACGATCAAAGACTTATCTCCGTCTTCAAGGAATTCCAGGGTATTGTTTTCGAGAAGCCGAATGCTTTCCTGTCCTTGTTTATTCGTCAGGATCATTTTCAGGGAGACTTCACTGCTTTCAAATCCCTGGTCGGCTTTATCTGCTAATTCAGCTATTTCAAGTCCTTTTTGCCCGTTGTCCTGAGCGAATGATTTGACATTGCTCAATACTCCGATTGTTAGTAAAACGATAATTAATAAATTTTTCATGGTAATAGATTTTAACTGGTTTGTTATTGAATGATTTTTTTAAGCGGCTTTTGTTTTGAATTTCTGAATGAAATTACCAAGCTGAGAAGGAATGGATTTTTCCTGGAATAGAATCAGCAAGGATGGCAACAATAGAAAATCCAGGATCAAAGCAATAGAAATGATCACAATGGTAATCTTGGCCATACCGGAATTCATCCCAAAATCTGATTGTGCGATGATCAAAAAGCCCATGATCAGCACAAAAGTGGTAACGAGTAATGCTTGCCCAACAGTGGAGAATGCATAACGAACCGAATCTTCAGCCGAATAACCTAGACTTCGACGTGCCCTCAAATATTTGGTAAGAAAGTGGACGGTATCATCAACAATGATCCCCATGGTCATACCGAAAACAATGCTGATACCGGTATTGATATATCCCACAGTCAATCCCCAAACTCCGATTCCCACGATAAGTGGTGTGATATTCGGAATGAGGCTGATCAATCCATACCTAAAGCTTTTAATCGCAATTCCCAAAACCAAGCTGATTAATAGAATGGCCAGAGCTGTTCCTTTGATCATGCTTTTGATTTGTCTTTGAGTCAGATGGGCAAACATCATGGTTGAGCTGACACCGGCGGCATGCATGTATTCAGGAGTATGGGTTTTCAGCCAGTTTTGTGTCTCTTCTTCAAGTGCAAGCATTCTTTGTGTTGAAATGTTTTTGGTTGTGACAATCACCCTTGTCTCAGATTTATCCACGTTGATCTGATTATTCAGGTCAAGCCCAAAAGGAAGTGACATTTCATACAGCAAAAGGTATTGAGCGGCTTCTTCCCTGTCATCTGGTATTCTGTAGTATTCCAGGTTATCGCCATGCATGGACTTGTTGACCTGTTTTGATACTTCAGTAAAGGAGTTGACATGAATCACTTCGTCATGTGAATAAAGCCAGTTTTCAAAATCCTGAAGCTTCTGCAGGTATTCCGGATTATTGATGCCTCCTTCCTGACCGGAACCGATGGAATATTCTGTCGTGTAAATTCCTGTCAGATTTTCGCTGATGTAATCCGTATCTGTGCGAAATGCAATGTCTTTTGAGAAGTATTTGATGAATTCGTCATTCAACTCATTTCGGAAAATAAAGACCGATGAGACGAGTATAAAGGCAATACTTGACAGGACAAGTGTATTTTTTCGGGCTATCACAAATTCAGCCATCCGCTCCATGTATGTAGGCTTATAGGAATGAATTTTAGATTGTTTTTTTATTCTTACCGGAAGGATCATTAATAGAGCTGGTAATGTGCTAACTGAAAATACAAATGCTGCTGTCATTCCGATGGAAGTCAGGTTTCCCAAATCACGGAAAGGAGGGGAGTCGCTAAAATTCATCGAAAGGAATCCAATCACGGTTGTCAGACTGGTAATAAACACAGGCAGGAAATTGATTTTCAGACTTTCAACCAGCGCTTCCTGCTTCGGTGTTCCTTTTTTTAATGATTGAACAAACGTCACCAGTATGTGGATGCTGTCCGCTACAGCAAGGGTCATGATGATATTCAGGAATGCTGAAGACGGTGGTGTTAGCTCAATGCCCAGCCAGCCTCCCAATCCCATTGCTGTAACAAGGGAAAACAAGATAATGACCAATGTGGCTATCGTGCCGCTGATTGTACGGGTAAACAGCAAGATTGTCAGCAGGATTACCAGGAACATTAATGGGGTCAGGGTTGACATATCATTGAATGCAGATTCCTGGAAGGCATTGTTCAGCATCACCATTCCTGAGGAATATGTGTTGAGTTCAGGGTATTTGGCATGAAATTCATCAAGCATATTCCTGACATAGGCAACGACAATGTCATTTTCTTTCGGATCTCCGTTGTCCGGAAGCCTGACTGTGATGTTTACGGCAGTAAGGGTTCCTTCCTCGTTGATCAGACGATTCTTGATCCTGACATCAGTTGTTGCAATTACTTTAATTTCAGCAATGTCATTGTTTGATAACTCATTTACCGGGCCCACCAGGTCATCAACATAGAGATCATCGTGAACCGCGTTGGTGTACTGGAAATTGGTGATGGCATCTACCCGGGATGAGTGGGGCGTTTTCCATGAATCCTCAACCAGCTCTTTTACCGCTTGCAATGTCCTTTTTGTAAAGACGTTCTTATCCTCCGGTTCAATCACTATAAAAACATTGTCGTCTTTGGTGTACTTGTTTTGAAGTGCGTCATATGCCAATAACTGTGGATTTTCTTTACTGAAGAAGACATGGTAGTCACTGTTAAACCTGACAAATTGTGCGCCATAGCCAGCAGCTATGACAAGTAGAGTGGATGCAGCAAGTATCAACCATTTCCTCTTAATGACCAGATGAGCCCAGTTTTCGCCAATTTTTGCTCCACTGGATTTAATTTTTTTAAGATTATTTTTCATGTGTTGAATAGATTTGGTACGGAAGTTGTTAATTCAGTTTTAGGATATTACGAAAATCGAAATATTTGTTTGACGTAACGAAATGAATTTACTTTGGTTTTAAAAAATTTCGAAAAAGGAAATATTTCTTATTAGAATTATTTGCAGACTAGATATTTTTGTTTTGCGTTAATTCGATTTTAGTTGTATTTTGTACTAAAATTTGGAGAGTATGAAGTCGAAGGAAGAAATGACACAGCAATTCCTGGAAGTATTTGAATTCCTGATTGTCAAATTACAAGAGGTTGATCAGGCTTGCCTGCAACTCACGAAAAATGAAAACATCACCAAGCAGGAATTGTCCCTGATTGGTTTTATTGGTCGGACAGGAGAGGTCATCATGCGTGAAATTGCTGAATACCTGGAAGTTCCATATTCCACCGCGACAGGTATTATCGATAAGCTTACACAAAAAAAGCTACTTAAAAGAGTTAATTCCGAATCAGACCGCAGAACGGTGAAAGTTTGCCTGACTCCAAAAAAGGGAAAGGAATTATTTGAAAAATTTAGCGAATTGCGATATCAGCTAGGTGTCCGGTTATTAAAACTCCTGGACGAAAAAGACCTGGAAGATATGGATCGTATCATGAATAAGATGATCCAGCAAATTCCCAATAGAGTTTTAGGAGACATGGTGGAATTGGAGTGAAATTAAGGTGGGGCTGCGGGTTTAGGACAACTTGTAACTCGTATCCCTGAATCTGCAAACCAATAGCCCCTTTTATCAAAAACAGGACGGAGTTTCTGTTTGATTTTTAGTATATTAGGTAATATCTGGTAAACATTTCTAACTTCAAAAGTTACGCACCATGAAAAAATCGAAATACACACTCTTCATCGTTGTCCTTGTAATGGCAATAGCCATCATGGCGATGACCTACAAAACGAATAGCATTAAGTCTAACTTTACGATGGGCACACCGGAAGTCCAATCCATTAATGCGTTGGCATTCGGTCCCGAAGGCATTCTCTTTATCGGCGATTCAAAAAGTGCCATGATCTATGCCCTGGATACAAAAGACATGGAAAAAGTAAGTGAGGCACAGGAAGTGGAAGTCACTAAATTTGATGAATTGGTTGCTACCTCCCTTGGCACTACTTCGGATAAGATTTCATTTCAGGACATGGTCGTTAATCCTGATTCAAAGAAGATCTATTTTGCTGTTCATACGGAAGATAATACACCACTTCTATTTCAACTAAATAATGGGGAAATCCAGCCTGTTTCACTGGAAAAAGTAAGCTTTGCCCAAACAGAAATCAGTAACCCAGTCCCGGAGGATGCTCAGGATAAATGGGGTCGATCACAACGCGTTATGACTATATCAGATCTTCAATATGATGATGGAAAAGTTTTAGTGAGTGGATTGTCAAATATGGAATTTGGTTCAACCTTCAGAAGCATATCTTTTCCGTTTTCAGATGATCAGGAACATGCTACCCTGGAAATTTACCATGCTGCACATGGCCAATACGAAACCCATGCACCCATTCAGACATTTACTACTGCTAAATTGAATGGAGAAAAATACATTATAGCCAGCTACACCTGCACGCCATTAGTATTGTTTCCCATGAACGAACTGAAAAGTGGCGCTCATGTAAAAGGTAGGACAGTAGGAGAGATGGGCAATCGAAATGCACCTCTGGACATGATTACGATGGAAAAAGAGGGTGAGTCATATCTTTTCATGGCGAATTCAAACCGACCGGTCATGAAAGTGAAATTTGATGACCTGGAATCTTATAAAGAATCCTTAACGGAACCAGTGTCAGAGAGATTTTCATCCGAAGGTGTTCCATTTATTTCGTACCCCATGACGAATGTTCTGCAAATGGACAAGCTGGATGATAAGCAATTTGTCCTCCTTCAACGCAAAAACAACGGAGATCTCGACCTCTGGACAGCAAACGACAGATGGCTGTGATTTAGTTACTAAGTTATTTGGTTACTAAGTTATTTGGTTATTAAGTTATTGAGTTGGTGGGGTGTTGATTGTGCGGGATTTAACATTGAAGTGCTTTTGAGTCCCTCCGCCCTCAGCTTTTTGCCCTAAGCAACATATCTGGAAAATGGTAAAATCAGCAACATACGTACTAGTTGTATTGCTTTGTTTCTCTTGCACAAGGGACACCCCAAACCGGGTTTATTGGGATCACTTTCTCTTTGAGAATGGAAAATATACGGGCTTTAACATTCCCAATTACGAATTGCCAAATGATTATAATCCAAAGCTGATAAAAATATATCTTTCTGAAAATCAGAGAAATGTATCAATATTTGGAAACATCAGTTTAACGGATTCTTCCCTGATTTTTCGAACGCTGGCTCCACTGAGTTATGGAATGAGCTATAAGGTTACTTACCATGATATTTTAGTTAATGAGCTAAAGTTTGACCGGGATTTGGAACCATCAACGGAGTTGTTGGGTATCTATCCATCAGCTGATACCTTGCCAGAGAATCTGTTGAAATTCTATTTTCATTTTTCTCAGCCGATGAGCCAGACGCATTCTTTGGAAAAGCTGCTGGTGCTGTCCGATGAAGATACCATTCAGCCTTTTCTTGATCTTCCTAGTGAATTGTGGAACCTTGACAGGACTGTATTGACATTATGGCTTGATCCGGGAAGGATCAAACGTGAACTTGTGCCTAATCGTGAATCGGGTAACCCATTGATCAAAGGCAAGTCCTATCGATTAATTGTTCCACCATCCTGGAACGATGCACAGGGATTGCCATTGATCGAGGGTTATGAAAAAGCATTTTATGTGGATGAACGAGATGATGAGTTGCCGGTGCCTCAAAACTGGAAACTTATAATTCCAAAGGTGAATTCCATGGATCCACTACTGATTGATTTCCATGAACCCCTCGATTATTCATTGTTGCAGGAAAGTTTTGTGATCATTAACAGTGATAGCACAAAAATGGAAGGGGAATTTGAGTTAATGACCAATGAGAAATTACTAAAATTTAGTCCTTTAAATAATTGGAAAACAGGGGAATACAATATACTAATTAAAACAAAACTTGAAGATCTGTCAGGCAACAATCTCAACCGTCCTTTTGACAGGGATATGACCAAAGTGGAGGTAACAAATGAATTGCCATTTGTTTCCCTTGGGTTTGAGATTGGTGATTAAGTAAAATAATAGAAATTTAGAAAAGGAAGAAAATTCCCGGCCTTGTGCCGGGATCTCAAGCAAATTTCAGAGATCTATTAAATATCAGAGAAATCAAAAAATACATTATCCTTTTAATGTACTTGACATGTTTCCTCCAAGGGATCCCGGCACAAGGCCGGGAATATCTTCTCTTGTCGTTGTTTTAGGAATTCGAATAGTCCAATTACGCCGGTTCAACCACATCTTCCTTCAACTGCTGGGTAAATGGTTGCTTTGTCAACCTTTTCCCAATGGCCCTGTACATTGCGTTGGCCACCGCTGCAGAAATAGGAGGCAGGGTAGGTTCACCTAAACCGGTTGGATCAATTCCATTCTGCACAAAATGAGTTTCGATCTCAAACGGTGTATCCTTGATCCTGATCAGCTGGTATCGATTAAAATTATCCTGATCAGGCTTTCCATCGGTCATGGTCAGGGCGCTGTACATCGCATGACCAATTCCATCAACAATACCACCTTCTACCTGGTTAATGGCACCATCGGGATTTACGACGACTCCGCAGTCTACCACGCACCAGATCTTTTGGATTTGCGGTTCTCCGTTGTTCAGTGCCACGTCGACAACTTGTGCGACATATGAATTATGACAGTAGTAGGCCGAAACACCTCGATAGACACCTTCCTTCTTTTCTCCCCAATTGGATTTTTCATGAACCATTTTTAAAACTCCGGCATATCGTTCAGCGTCGTAATCATTATTTTCACCTACCGGATCGGTCATGGCCCGGTCAAATAGTTCCAATCGGAAATCAATAGGATCCTTTCCGGCGGCTTCTGCCACTTCATCAAGGAAGGATTGCTCGGCATAAGCGACAAAATTTGAACTCGGTGCACGCCACGCCCCCGTTGAAACATTGGATTCAAGTGAATGGCTTTCTGCCAGGTAATTGTCAACCGTTCCTGCAGGATATCGGTCGGGGAACAACGGAGCACTGTTAATTCCGGCTGCACGAACGTGAAAACCGATTAATTTATTATTTTTATCCAGGGCAGCTCTGTACTTCATAGCATACATCGGGCGATAGGTTCCCTGGGTCATGTCATCTTCTCGCGTATAGATCAATTTAACAGGTGCATTGACCTTTTTGGAAATGAGAGCTGCTTCCAGGCCAAAGTTTCCATACAATCGCCTTCCAAATCCACCCCCCATACGGGTCATCATCACGTCGATATTTTCCTCCGGTATTCCGGTATACTTATGAACGGAAGACCTCAATTCTGCAGGTGTCTGGATCGGCCCAACCAATTCTGCCTTATTTGCATTTACATCAGCAAAGAAATTCATTGGCTCCATCGTATTATGTGCAAGGAATGGCGCATAGTAGTTCTTTTCAATGACCTTTGCTGCATTTTTAAATGCTTTATCCGTATTTCCATCCGAGCGTCTGGGTTCATCTGATTTTTGGGTGATCAATTCATCCAGCTTACTGATTTGGTCAACTGTATTTTCGGAACTGCTAACTTTTTCCCATTCGATTTTAAGTGCCTTTTTAGCTTTCATGACCTCCCAGGTGCTGTTCCCAACAATTACCACAAGCTGATGGAAAGCATTGGTTTCTGACCAGGATGCTTCTTCTCCTTCAGGTGTGGCAGAATCAATCGTAAAAACATCCTTGATACCAGCCATGCCTTTCACAGCGCTGTCGTCGATTGATTTAGGCTTCATCCCAAAGGAAGGGGCATGCACGATCATGGCAATCAGCATACCTTCTTTATTGTAATCCAGTCCGAATAACGGCTCGCCTTTTACAAGTTTCGGTCCATCTACGTTTTTGGTAGGCGTGCCTATGATCTTAAAGTCTTTTGGGTCTTTCAATTCAACTTCTTCCGGTACGGATAGTTGGGATGCTGCCTGGGCGAATTCGCCGTAGCCGGCAGACTTTCCGGAGGAGTGGGAGATAGTTCCATTCTTTGTGGTCAACTCGCTAACCGGCACCTGCCATTCTTTTGCGGCTGCTTCGAGCAGCATTCTCCTTCCGGTTGCTCCAGCCATGCGCAAGCCCTGCCAGCCATGACGAATGGATTGGCTTCCTCCGGCCAATTGCCTGTCGTATTTTTCTGTATTCAGATTTGTCTGTTCGACAATGACTTTTTTCCAATCAATATCAAGCTCTTCAGCTACGATCATCGGCATACTAGTTTTTACATTTTGCCCGATCTCAGGATTAGCTGAAAAGATGGTTGTAACCCCATTGTTGCCTATTTTAATATAGGAATTGATGTTGAACCATTCTTCCGGCATTTCTAAAAGTTGCTTTGGCGTGGGCTTGCATGAAACCAGCCAGTTAAAGCCGATCAGCAAACCACCACCTGCTGCTGCAGATGTCTTGAGAAAAGAACGACGGTTATATGAAGTTTTGACAAGTGTCATAGTGAATTTTAGTTAGTTAAAACAAAAGAATGAATAAGCAGTAAATCAGGCATTCATGTTAGAAGCTGCACTGTGGATAGCTGATCTGATTCGCAGGTATGTTCCACAACGACAGATGTTTCCATTCATCGCACTGTAGATTTCTTCATCCGATGGGTTGGAATTCTTGTCGAGAAGTGCCGAAGCGCTCATGATCTGCCCTGCCTGGCAATAACCGCATTGGGCGACGTCATGCTCAATCCATGCCTTTTGAACAGGATGATCGCCATTTTTGGATAATCCCTCGATGGTGACCACTTTCTTGTTTCCGATAGCTGATACGGGAATGCTACACGATCGGGTTGCTGTACCGTCCAGGTGAACCGTGCAAGCCCCACATTGGCTGATCCCACATCCGTATTTCGTTCCGACAAGTTTGATATGATCTCTTAGTACCCACAACAGGGGCGTATCTTCTGCTACGTCTACCTGTTGCTGTTTTCCGTTAATGTTTAAAGTGAATTGTGCCATAGTATAAATTTAAGAAATCATGCCATAAGATTGCAAACCGTTTATGTAATCAAATTTAGATTTCAAAACCATGACTTCTTATAAAATTATCTCCCAGGGTTCCTGTTACTCCTTCTTGAAAATTATCTCAGTTATATCATTCTCTATAGGTTCGAGGCTGTTCAGGTAGAGGTAGATTGCTGTCAAATCTTCATCCGTCATTCTCGAAAAGGGTCCCCAATCCATCGGTGAATGCATGACTAATCTTCCCTGCCGGAATCGGGCTATCCATGCTTCGCTGGTTTTAAACTTCGACAAAGCGCTATTTGGATGGGGGGTGATATTAGTCGACCGTGTCCACAATTCCGGATCAACTCCAATGACTTTGTGCAGTTCAGGGAAAGGTTCAAATTCCATTCCTCCGGCAAATTCCGGTCCGGTTGCTTCATAGGTCATAGGATCACGACTGGTATGACAAGCCACACAATTGGTTACATACCTGGACAGGTATTCCCCACGCTCAATGGTTGCTGCCATCGGTGGAGCAACTGCAGGTGGTGTCGCATCCTCTATCGGTTGAAATGTTGGCGCCAAAGTACGGACCATTTTACCCATAAAGGTCCAGGAGGGAGACTGTACTTTATTGTAAACCGGTTTTGCGGATCGTAAGTAAGATACAACAGCCACCAGGTCATCGTCAGCCATGTTCCAAAAGGGCATGAGAAGGTTTAGGGTCGTGGTACCATCAGGTTTCACTGCGTGTCGCATCATCCGAAAGACCTCTCCATCGGAATAGCGACCGATGCCTGTTTCAGCATCAGGGGTCAGGTTGGCAGGTGAAATGATTCCTAAAGGACCAAGTGGAAAATCAACACCACCCTTTAGAGCTATTTCATCACCTTTGTCTGAATTGACCATTTCTTCATAGGAAGATACATGGCAGGAAGAGCAATGCGCAGGTCCGTAAACCAGGTATTTGCCCCTGGCAATGACCGTAGAGTCTGAGCTAGCCTGTAGCTCAGGGTAGGAGATGTTGTAAGTCTTATTCCAATTTACATGGACATAAAAAAACATGATGCCCACGAAAATGAGAACGATGAAAACAATCCCAAGTAGGATCTTTTTGAACATGATTGGTTAGGTTGTGATACCTGTAAAGATTTGTTGAATTATAGCATAAAATTTAGTTAAAAAAGTGATGATAACCAACTAGGTTGACCTCAAACAAAAACGATTTTTTTCAGAAGGTCTGGCGACTTGAAATTTGAGGTTTAAACAAATTTTATTACTCTCAACAGTTGTAAGCCAGCTTTCTTCTTAGCATTAAAAAAAGTCACGATTTGTCATTTATTAAAGATTTCCTGAATAGATCCCATACTTATTAAATTTTAAGGGCAAAAATGACTATTTTTCTGAATCACTTATTTCAACTATGAACTCGCTCTTTTTTCGACTTGGGAATATCATTTTTTTTATTGCTTTGATATTCAGCATCAATTCAGTTCAAGCCCAGCAGGATACCGAATTTTGGTTTGCCGCTCCCGACGCTTCCGCTACCCACGAAGATTCGCCCATTCGCCTACGATTATCAACAGAAAACGAACCCGCCCAGGTCACCATTTCGCAACCGGCCAATTCGTCTTTTACTCCTTATATCATTTCTATTCCGGCTAATTCCACCCGGACAGTTGATCTGACTTCCAGAAAACCACTGATCGAACACAATCAAAGTAATGTGGTGGTGAACAAGGGCTTATACATCCGGTCATCAGCATTGATTACAGCATATTATGAAATAGGTCAGACGTTTAATATTGATATTTATACATTAAAGGGAAAAAATGCCCTGGGTCAGGATTTCATTGCACCCGGGCAAACGTTCTGGTCGAATGTCAATTTCTCCGATGCCAAATCAACAATTGAACTGGTAGCTGCTCAAAATAATACGATAGTCACAATGGTGCCCAATGCCAATATATTTGGCCATCAGGCAGGCGATACCATCTTAATCAGGTTAAACCGGGGTCAATCCTATTCCATGCGTAAAATATCAGATTCTTCCACCGAAACGCTGGCAGGGTCGGTCATTCAATCTACCAAGCCCATTGCTGTAAGTGTAACGGATGACTCCATGGTGGAGCAGCAATGCTATGACCTGGGAGGTGATCAGATCGTTCCCATCGGGATCCTCGGAAAGGAATACATTGTCTCGAGGGGACAGATCAATGTTAATGAGCGGATTTTCATCACCGGTGTCGAAGATGGGACGGTGGTTGAAATCACCGGAAACCAGCAACGAATTGACACAATTGGCTACAGGCAAACTAAAATGTATACTACAGAAAGTATTATGCATATCCGTTCATCAAAACCAGTTTACGTCATGCAATATACGGGTATCGGCTGTGAGCTAGGCGCTGCACTCATTCCAAGTATAAATTGCAAAGGTTCTAATACAATTGCTTTTACACGATCCGGAAATGACCAGTTCTTCCTCAAATTGTTGGTTCGGTCCGGAGGGGAAGATGAATTTACCCTGAACGGAAATTCGAATTTTATTCTTGCCAGCGACTTCCAGAATGTGCCCGGAACCAATGGAGCATGGAAGATTGCGAGCATCTCCATGTCAATGTCGACCGTCATCCCAGGAAATGTTTATGTAGTTAGGAATGCGAACTATTCCTTCCAATTGGGATTTCTGGATGGGGGAGTGGTGACCGGGGCGAGGTATGGATACTTTTCCAATTTCAGCAGCCTGTTCATTGGTGATGACCTGACCCTTTGTGAAGGTGATACCTGGGAAATCGTTCCCAAGGGTCAGACGGGATCTACCTATATCTGGAGCGATGGCAGTACGAATGAATCCTTGCTGGTGCATGACCCCGGAATGTACTGGGTGGAAATGACAAGTCCAAGCGGATGTGTTCTGACGGATACACTCATTGTAACGGAGAAAACGAATGACTTTCTGCACCTTCCGGATACACTTTATGGATGTGGTGACGATGAATTCACCTATCAGCACGGGAATTATGTGGACTATCAATGGTCAAATGGTCTCACAACCAGAACATTTACTACCTCTGAACCTGGTAATTATTCACTTTTTGCAGTTAATAGAAACGGCTGCGAAGATTCCGATAGCATGCAGGTGCTATTTCACCCTTCGCCAATTCTCAGTTTAATAGACTCAGTGAATGTTTGTGAGGGAGATAGCGCCCTGATCGAAGTAGAAACACCTGAGGATCTGCAGTTTAAATGGAAAAATGGCGATACTGGTGAAACTACACTTGTCAGCGACGAAGGCTGGTTTTGGGTAGAAGGTAGCAATGAACACTGCCAGAAAACAGATAGCATATGGGTTCAGCTGTTATCGAAGCCTTTGGCAGATACCATAATTGGTAGTCGCAGTGTGTGTCCAGGTGTCGAGGGGGTGGAATACTGGGTTGAGCACGAAACGGATGAAATACTGCAAACCTGGTGGAATGTGATGGGCGGATCAATCAGTGAAAAAACAGATGACTTTCATATCGAAGTGGATTGGGAAGAGCAGAACGACCATGCGCTCATACAACTTGTTTCGGTCAATTCGGATGGCTGCCCGAGTGATACGGCCGATTTTGAGGTGAAAATTAACGAGTTGCTTGAAACAGAAACACCAGAAGGCCTCATGGATGTTTGCTTCAACGACGCCCGGCAGGTATACCATGTCATGCCAACAAGTGGTTCGGTGTATACGTGGCAGGTTGAAAACGGCCAAATTTTAGCAGGGCAGGGGACTTCCGAAATTACGGTGGAATGGGATCAAACCGGGGAATATTCAATACTGGTGCAGGAAGCCAGTACAACAGATATTACCTCCTGTTTTGGCACAAGCGACCCACTGGATGTGAGCGTTTTTATGGATTCTGCACAAATATGGATGAATTTTGTTTCTGTTGATGTGAACCAGGACAATATCATAGTGGTGGATTGGTCAATATTTAATGAACACCGCATCCAATATCCGCTGGACCTGTACCGGAGAGAGGGTTTTAATGGCGAATTGACAAGGATCCTGGAAGTAGAGAATTTTAACCATTACCTCGATGAACCAGTCAATACAGCCAATATTTCCTATGGTTATCAGGTTCAGGCATTTAATTTTTGCAATGAAGAGATCACGACGAATATTCATCAAAGTATGGTATTGTCAGGCACAAGCAATGAAGATGAAACAGAAATTTCACTGTCGTGGAATGAATACGAAGGATGGGATGATGGTGTCGGACAATACTATGTAATCCGGCAGTTGGAAGATAATACTTCATATGACACCGTTGCTGTGGTCAACGGGCAGACCACTAACATTACCCTAAGCAATACGGCAGACGGATTTGTTCATCGTATTCGTATTGTGGCAGAACGAGCGGATGGAACAGTGAGTCTTTCCAATCATATATCATTTGAGTTTGAGCATCAGCTGTACATTCCCAATGTAATGACACCCAACTCTGATAACAGAAACGATTATTTTACGATTCCCAGAATTGAATTATATCCACAGGCCAAACTCAGCATTTACAATCGCCAGGCGACCAAAGTGTTCTCAGCAACTGGTTATCAAAATGACTGGCCGGCAGACAACCTCAGCGCCGGCACGTATTATTATCATTTGGAAATCCCCAATCTCGACCGCGAATACAAAGGTTGGTTTTCGGTTTTGAGGTAGGGGAGATAACAGAAAATAAAGTAGTAAGAGAACACTATTCCCGCACTTGTTGCGGGATCTCCACCAAGCTTAAGAGATCTATTAAAGATCAGAAGTCTTAGAAAACCATCCCTCTGACTAATTTGGTGAACCAATTCCTGGGGATCCCTGCCTTCGGCAGACAGGCCGGAACGGAGTCCGGGAATGATTCCTCTTAATACTTCAAAATGAATCTCTGTGAAACTCAGTGCTTCTTCGAAATCTTTGTGAAACAACCCTTAAGATTAGGAATCCTTACCATTATTTACCTGACCAAATATTTATGACTCTTCACATGATCAGCGTTTTTCAGCTCAACGATGTACATGCCTTTTTCCAAATGTTTTTCGAATTGAATGGAAGTTGAATAGCTATCCGGAGTAGATTGATGGACGATTTTCCCCTCCATATTTCTAATGGTCAATTCATAGCCTCCGGGGAAATCCGTCGAAGAGATCTGTAGATGTTGGCCATTTCCCGGGTTGGGATAGACCTTGCTGGATTCATTTCCCGGCTCGATATATACGCTCGCAGCCTTGAAAGTTTCAGAAGTTCCATCAACATCAACAGCCGTTAAGCGATAGTAATTCCAACCGGTTTTAGGATGGTTATGTGAAAAACCATAGGTATGCATCACATGCGAATTACCGGCGCCAAATACTTTGTCAATTTCAGTAAAGTTCTTACCATCACTGGAATGCTCAACACTGAAATAATCAAAATTCTCTTCCTTGGATGTCAACCAGGAGAGCTGGGCGGAATGATCCTTTTTTTTCACTGCAAAAGAATAGAGGGTAATGGGCAGGACCGTATTGCCATTGATCCCGGTATCCACAAAGTCGTAGAGGACCGGATCGTCATTAGATAATTCTGTTTCCGTTTTGCTATAATCTTCCGGGTTACAGGGATCCCAGGGATAGCATAGTGAACCGCCATTTCCAATTCCACCACCATTCGTAACATTCGTAGTTCCATAAACATAAAAATCACCCGTCGATTGAATATGGCCATTTGTAACGGTCACATCACCTGTTACGACCATGGTGCCACCACTTGTAAGTTGAAAACTACCTTCTAACCACAAATTACCCTTTACAATAAGCAGTCCATTGGATGCGATATTCATGCTTGCACCGGAGCCAAGGGTCATATTTCCGTCCACGAATAATGTATCATGGATCTGATATTCAGGATTTGCATTTGTAGAATTAAGGTCTCCATTCCGGAAGGTATACCCGTAAATGTCAATTCCATAAACATTACTATGGGTGCTCGGATATCCCGGTGTCCTAGGAAGCCAGCCTTCATCGTTGAAGATTGTCCATGTGGTCTCTAATTCCCAATTTTGAGCACTGGGAGAGGTGTTATCATTGGATGTATAATCGTATGGTTGAGCTTTTAAAAAGCCAAGGTGAGCAAATAGGAATCCTGTTAGGATCACAGCTTTGTTGATTGTTTGGTTCATCATCACGTTCCTTACTTAAAACTGGTTGCTATCAAGGATATATTTGAAATGACTATAATCTGTAACCTGTTCGCAAACTGGAACTGTATGCAATTCGATGAAAAGCAAAAATGCTTCTAAGAACTCCCGTTAGAAGACGACAAATAATGAAGGTTACAAGGGAGAGTGGGTTAGGTTAAAGGGAAGTTATTATTAGAGGATCTTATTTCTATTTAACATAATGTATATTATATAACAAATATGTAAATCAGTGGGTGCCACTTACTGCAGAAATTCAATGAATTTATTCTATTGCTACTATAAACCATTTTTATTCAATCGCTTGTCGATCTCTTCAATCTTTTCATAAATAAGATCAAGTTCACTTTCAGTAACTTCTTTCAATTCTTCAAAAGCCTGATCAAGTAATTTAGAATGATCTCTTAGATATTTCATTTTGGCTTCTGTAACCACCCGAAGTCTTTCAACTTTTTTATTTAATTCTTCTGTCGTCATAGTTCAAATATAATAAAGTTCGTTTAAACGGTCATTTTCCCTGACCTGGACTGGAGAAGATAATTTCATCTTATTACAAGTTTCGCTTTCTCCATAGCAATACCAATCTCCACCATACTTCCGGAATTAAAGGCTAAAAAGTCTGATTCGATACCATCGCTGAAAATGACACCGTTGGCTGGCATTTTTGATTCTAGTTTTAATTTGTTATTCCTTTGAATTACTCCAAATCCGATTTCAGTTTGGGTGACACTACTTAAAAAAGGTTCTCGTACAATGAAGATTAGTTTTTCATCTTCCCAGTTCAATTTTGTCCGAGCATTCTTACCAAGGCTTGAATTCTTATTGATGTTATTCGCCATATTAAATATGGAACTTAGCCAGCCTGTTGATCCTGCACCTGTCGAAACAATAATTCCACTGGAGGATTGATTTTCTGTTTTGCCATTGAATGTGATCGAATATCTGGAAGATACATGTGACGAAGCGCCTATGTAGAAATCGTTGAATGCCAGCAATCTCTGTCCGTCGTTAAGCTTAGCTTCCGCCAATGTAATTGTACGGGACTTATATTGATTGCTGAGCACCTGACTAATGGCTTTCTTCAACACTTCCGGTACAAATGGCAACAATATACCATCATATTGCCCGGGATCGGGATTAATGCCAATAATTGGACGTCCATTAACATATTTGGCAGTATTGGCAACAAGTCCATCTTGCCCGATCACCAGGATCAAATCGGTATCTGCAAAAATATAGGTTGGTAAAAAGGATCTGTCAACAATTTTCCATTTAAGCAATCCCGAAATCTCATCCTGAACCTGTTTCAGGGAATCGTAGAATTTGTGATGCTCTTTTTCATATTGCTCAAAACTCCCACCTGCGCGCTCGATATAAAACCTGGCCTGAGCTTTTGAATTGAAACGCTCAATTAACTGCTCAAGCCTGGTTTTATCACGAATGATGATTGCTTTCTCAATTTGCATGGAATTTACTTTTTAGTGCTCATGATGGAATCAAGAAGTTCCGGGGAAATATTGATCGTGCCGATTTTATCAGCATTTTCAGCTAACTCCCTGAACGCCAGAGCTATATTGTCCTTTGCCTGGATTCCTTTCGAATTGATCGCCATAAGGGTCTTCCAATCAAGCTCTTTGTAGGGTTTCAAAGAAGCTGTCAAAACATATTCTTTCGCGTCAGCTTCTTTTTTCTCATTTTTCACCTTCAGATCGATTAGTTTTTGTTTTTGCTCTTCCAGTAAAATGGTTGATTTCATATTCATCTCCTTCAATCGTTGGTCATTGTCCTGTTTGACTACTTGGGTTTCCATTTTCTTCTCAGCAATTTGTTTTTGCTTTTCCTCAACTGCTATTTCGGTATTCAATTCACTTTCCTTTATCATTCGTTCCTGTTCAACGGCAAAGTTTCGCCTTTCATAAATCGCTTGATCAGCTTCCTTTTGCAATGATTCCCGCATATGAGCTTCCAAGGCACGTGCCATTTCCGGATTTGGAGTTACACCCAAAACGTTTACACTCATTATCTCCAAGCCAAGCATTTTAACAGCTTTTGAATTCTGAACATTTTGAAAAATGTGTTCTTCAATCTTTTGTAGCTGTCTTAGTGATTCTTTCAGACTCAGTTGTTGAATGATTGCAGAGCTGGCGGTTTGAGCCTCATTAATAATTCTTTGCTGGATCTTTTCGTGATCGTCTTTGATGTATTTTCCCTTCGAATTCACAGTAAAATCCAGGCTTTCCGCTAATTGTTTTGGATCGTTTATTTTATAGGTGATCTGTCCCTGAACGGTAACTTCCTGGTAATCCTTGGTGGATTCCTTAAAAACAAATTGCAGGTCATTACTTTCCAAAGGGATTGAAACAATCGATGAACTGGGAGCAAAGTAGAAAAATGCCAAACCTCTCCCCTCTTTTTTTACTTTTCCATTTTTAAAAAGTATCACATGATTCATTGAATCAAATTTGATGTAGTTAAATCCGAACATGATAAATTATTTAAAAAGTTGAACATTTAATTTGTGTAATATATACGCAAATATACTTTGTTGCGATTCAAATAACCAAACATTTTTGCGTATTTTTTACGCAAAATATAGTATGTGTTTGATTTATAATGGATTATATCTCAAACACAATTCCCTTATCCTTTAATTCAAAGTAACGCTTTTTATTAAATTGAAAGAGATTGGCGGGTCTACCTGCACCTTTGGATGCTTTTTCCTGCAGTTCATCCAACATTCCAAACCCCAGAATCTTTTTGCGGAAATTACGTCGGTCGATCTCTCTGCCTAGCAGTGTCGTGTAGAGATTTTCCAGATCCGAAAAGGGGAATTTTTCATCCAACAGTTCAAAGCCAATAGGTTCATAAGTGATTTTTGCTCTTAGCCTTTTGATAGCCATATCGAGAATATTTGTATGGTCAAAGGCAAGGTTCGGCAAATTGTTGATATCAAACCAGGCAACTTCCTGGGCATCGGAATCCGCAGCGATTGTGTATGCATTGGGTTTAACAAGTCCAAAGTAAGCCACAGAAATGATTCTGTCCCTGGGGTCGCGTTCCGGTTGACCAAAAGTATAAAGCTGTTCGAGATAGCCAATTTCAACTCCTGTTTCTTCCTTCAACTCACGGTAAACAGCATCTTCCAATGGTTCTTCATTTTCCACAAATCCCCCGGGAATAGCCCATTTTCCTTTGAAAGGATCATACTTTCTCCTAACCAGCAAAATAGAAATTCTCGGTGTGGATTCGTACCCAAATACCACTGCGTCGACGGTTACTTTAATGGATTGTTTACTCATTATGCGTATTTATTACGCAAACTAAGATTATTGATTGAATAAGTCAAATGGCCAGTGCTATTAACGATTCCCTAACCTAAACCGGAATTCACAAACTGAGTGCTTATCAGCAGGCGTTAAGAAAGATGATGATTTTGATGATAACGATCCGGATGAATTCGGGTGCTCTCCCGACGATTACAAAATATTCTGTCGCTCCTACCGATCTTCCAAAGCTATTTCAGGGCTTCAATTGATGGTCGACGTTTCAGAACAATACAACCTGATCAGTAAGCTTTCTAAATTGGTCAGGACGATTAAAAACAATCCTGCCATCTGGGAATCAAAGCTTCTTATTAATCCTGAAATGGATCCTTTTATTATTTATAATTATTGGTTTAAAGAATCAAAAGAACTTCTTGAAGAATTTTATATTTTAAAGCGTACCTTCCTTCAGTTGGTGAAATTGCAATTTATTTCCCCATCTAACATTGTTTCTCAATTAGGTGGTTATTGTTTGTAACATATATGTATTTATATTTTACATTAATGAGTTGAAAAGAGATAAAGCTATTCAATAGTGCTTACTTGTCTTTTATTAAAAGAATATTCTGTTTATGAATTGGTCTAAAGAAAATTTAAAGATGATCCTATTCACAATTGGATCTGGTTTTTTCATTTTTTACCATCAGGAACTTATTAGATTTTTAATCGAATTGTTGATATCAGTTAGTAAAAATTTCAGTGATTTTTATTACAGTGAAGTTGCAATTAACAACACCTCAATATTAAATGCATTGAGTGGCTCAATGATTTTAGGAGTCTTTGTACTAATAATCTTTTTTGCTGGGTATTATTTACTTATGGAAAAAAGAGAAGTTGAGAGAAATTTCAAATTAGAAGAACTAGATGAAAAAAATGATGTTGAAAAAAAGAGGGTTTCTATAAAAGAAAAAATGGATAATATTAGAAAAAACGCAAGAAGAAGAGTGGGTTACGTCAATTTAATAATCAAGGCATATATTATTTTCACCTCTTTGTTTGTTTTATATAGTTTAGTTCGGATTGGATTATCCACATCCGTTGAATCCCAAAATATTTTATTTATGAATAAAACCGAGATTTTATTACCATATGTGGGTCAAGAAGAGATTAATAAATTAAAATCTTCATGGAGATTGATGGAAAACTCAGAAGATTTTGATCAAATTCAAAAGTATATTGAAGACAAGAAAAATGAATTTATAAAATAATTGGGATTTGATGAATCGCCTTAATTTTTCTGATATATATAGATTTTTAGTTTCATTAGGTATAATATTTTATATTTTTTGTGTAACGATACCTTGGTTGTTTTTCAAAAATAACTTAGAAACCAAAATTAGTACTTCAGAATACAATTTGCTTACAGAAAGTAGCCAGACTTTAGTAGACAATACACAACGAAACTTAATTTTCATATCAGATCATGTCGCTAAAATATCTATTGGACTTTTTATTGCTGGATCTATATGTATTTTCATCGGACTTAGAAAATGGTATTACAAACAAAGAGGCTTGGATGAGATAGAAAAAATAGAACTGGATGTACGAAGGTTAAAATTGCCTACTTTAAATAAAGAGGAATCATTAGAAAAGAGCAAAAAAGAGGAAGCTAGTTTAAATGTTTCAACAAATGAAGAAAAAGACATTACCCTATCAGAAGATAGTAACTCTGAACAAGATGACAAAATATCAAAGTATAGTTTGTATGATCTTGAAAATTTCATTTCAAAAAAGATTAGAAGAGAAGCACCATTTGGTGCCGAAGTTAAACAAAATCTCAAACTAGATGATGGTAGTATTGCTGACGTAGTCGTTCAGTCATTATTGAAGGACAACTTTGATAGAGTAATTAATATTCTATACTTTTCACATATAATTGCTTCTTTTAGAATAATTGAAACTCTGATTGAGACGCAAAGATTTATCAATACATACAAAGCCATGTATAAATCCAGGACAATTGGATTCGTATTTGTTGTGTATGTGGAAGATTTGAATTCACAACAGGATATACAGGAATTAGAAACTACAATTACTCAATTTAAAACTAGTAACAAAATTACATCAGTTTCAATTCAATTGCTCAGTCTCGACGAATTACCATCAATTAATTTTAATGAGCGGCTCCAATATTGAATATGAAAAGTAAAATACTGTCAGAGGATGAAGCAAAAGAGCATTTGAATAGATATTCCGAGAGATATAGATTTTGGACAAATCAAGCTATAATTCAATTAGGTTATTCGACAAATCTATTTACAACGCTAGCGGTTGCATTTCTTGCATTCTTATTCAACCAAAGGGAAAATTTCAATAAAATAGTTTTCGATACAAAACAAAGTATTGATTGGTCATTGTTATTTTATTTCATAGCATGTTTTGGTGTATTGATAGCTGTCTTATTTGGACTAATAGCCGTAACATCTCGCCTTTATGATATCAGGATTACACGTAATAAAACTTGGGTAAGAAAACGAGTAATGAAAGAAAAATCCATGTCAATTTGTGACGATGATGATTTTAATAATAAAATCTCAATAAAGACCCTTTTTTGCATTTACTTAAAGACTTTGTGGAAAATTGAATTGGTAAACATAGATGATATCAAAAAAGATATTTTTGAAGAGAAGTTTAAGAAACTAAGAAATCAAACATTCTTTTTAGGCAAAATGTCATGGCTTTCTCATAAATTACAATTGATATCTTTACTATTAGCTCTCTTATTTTATTTATTTGCTTTAGGTTTTTCATAGCAAACAACCAAAAGTTTTGCCCAACCTACCCTGCTAATAATCAATTCTATTTCGATCAAAATACCCGACTTTGTCCAGTTTCTTTCCAGCTATCCGATCATAGCGGTAAATATGACATTGAACAAAGTCAGGATTTGAACTGAAATACCTTTGAGCCGTCCAAAGGTTTCTGCCTGCTTTGGCTTTGTATTCAACCCAGGCATGGCCTCTTTTCTGGATTTTAGTAACACAATCACAAAAAAACTCATATTTCCCTGATTTACAAATGGTTAATGAGTTATTAAACATTGTATTGAAAACATTAAAACCTTGTCCTCATCACGATCAATCGTTGTCCTCATGACGATTCATCTTTGTCCGCATAAGGTTTTGTCTTCAAGTCGAGCAGATCCGCCAGTATTCTAAGACTTAAGCAATAAAAATATTACAATTTTTATGCTGCGAACCCATATGTATCCACATAAGGAGTACCTCTTTGTACCACTGCAAAGATCCTTGACAATAATTTGTTTCTGACGA